>Ga0213860_10000364_pt1 | contig 18108 bp, 14 predicted proteins | sample PICome_3_FD_160118 | JGI IMG/M metagenome (GOLD analysis project Ga0213860, IMG submission 160118) | Coastal seawater microbial communities near Pivers Island, North Carolina, United States - PICO550 | ecosystem: Environmental > Aquatic > Marine > Coastal | place: USA: North Carolina...
CAATTAGGAATGGGTTGATAGCATTAATAAAATCCTCATGCGATAAATTTGCCATGTGTTGAGTATTAAGAAAATCTAATTTAGTTACATCAAAAATTGCTCCTGCCTTTTGAACCTCTGTTATATCAAAATCCTTAATTAGGTCATCAAGATAAAAAACCTCCTTATCTCCTCTAGACCATCCTAATCTTGCTAAAGTATTCAAAATAGCTGAATCAAGATAGCCCTCATCTTTGTATTCGCCAAGGCTGGTAGCCGCATGCCTTTTTGATAGTCTTTTCTTGTCTGCTCCTAATACCAATGGCAAATGCGCATATTCAAGCTTTGGATATTCAAGAGCATTTTGTATATGTATTTGCCTGGGTGTATTGCTGATGTGATCTTCACCCCTTATAACTGTTGTAATGCCCTGCTCATAATCATCAACTACATTACATAAATGATAAGTTGGACTTCCATCACTTCTTAAAATAATTAAATCATCAAGCTCTGCATTGTTAAAAACAATATCACCACGAACATAATCTTTAACTACTATTTCCCCATCAAGAGGTGTCTTAAGTCTAAGGACTGTATTGCTTGATTTTTGTAGATTTAGATTCCTACATTTACCGTCATATTGTGGTTTTTGCCCATTAGCTTGTTGCTCAGACCTCATTTTTTCTAACCTTTCAATAGAGCAATTGCAATAGTAAGCCTGACCACTATCTATAATTTTTTGTGCAGCAGCCTGATATATATTTCCTCTCTCAGATTGATTAATTGGTTTTTCATCTGGTGACAACCCAATAGAATCTAAACTATCAAGAATATTCTTCTCAAATTCTTTAGTAGATCGCTCTCTATCAGTATCTTCAATACGAACTAAAAATTTTCCAGAATGTTTTTTAGCGTAAACATAATTAAATAAGGCTGTCCTTACTCCACCAATATGCAAGGTACCTGTAGGGCTTGGAGCAAATCTTGTTATAACTTTTTTCAATGCACTTTTCTCCAAATTGTTTCAACAGAATTTCTTTTTTCAATATCTGCTAGTCTGGACTCATGTTCTTCTATATCGTTCTTATTTGCCTTAATAGAAACTAGTTCAATACCTTCTCTTGAGATACTATTATTTGAAGAAGTTTTTTCGTTGTTTGATAGATTGTTTGAATCAAATTCGAATTTGCTCTGCCCGCCTGTAAGTGACATATAAACATCTGCTAGGATATTTGCATCCAGTAAAGCTCCGTGAAATGTTCTGTCATATCCAGAGATATCAAAACGATTTGCTAATGCATCTAATGAATTTCTTTGTCCAGGAAACTTATCTTTGGCAAGTGCTAAAGAGTCTTCTATCTCACATATATCTTCTAGCATGGGATATTTTGATGAAGCTAGCTTAAGTTCGTTATTTAAAAAACCTACATCAAAAGCTGCGTTATGAATAACCAATGTGGAGCCATCAATAAATTCTAAAAATTCCTCAGCCACTTCTTCAAAATAAGGTTTATCTGAGAGGTCTTCGTTCATTATTCCATGTACTTTTGATGCCTCTTCATCGATTAATCTTGAGGGATTTAGATAGGTATGAAAATGTTCTTCAGATTTCTTTCTATCATTAAGCAGGACTGCTCCAATTTCAATGATTCTATGGCCTTGATGAACTTCTAAGCCTGTGGTTTCTGTATCTAAAATTATAAATTTTTTAGCCATGATTTACTTATAAAGTATCTATTCCTTTGTTTGCAAGCTGATCAGCTATTTCATTTTGTTCATGACCAGAATGTCCTTTTACCCAAGACCATTTTACATCATGTATTTCAACATATTTATCTAACTCAACCCATAGATCTTTATTCTTAACATTTTTCTTAGATGAATTTTTCCAATTGTTTTTTTTCCAATTATCAATCCAAGACGTTATACCCTGCATTACATATTTAGAGTCTGTAGTTAAGTTAACAATACATGGCTCTTTTAACGCTTTTAAGCCCTCAATTGCAGCCTTAAGCTCCATTTGATTATTTGTCGTGTTGAGCTCTCCACCAAAATATTCTTTTTTTGTATCTCCGTACTCAATAAGCACACCCCAGCCACCAATACCTGGATTTCCTTTGCAAGCACCATCTGTATAAATATTTACTGTTTTCATCAAATTAACATAGAATTTGCATATGATTAATATAGAGCCTATTGAAGCATTTAGCGATAATTATATTTGGTTACTTACAACTAATGAAGGGTCAATAGTTATTGATCCAGGTGAAAGTCAGAATTTATTAAAAATTCTTAAAGAAAATAATTTTAATTTAAAAGCTATTCTTATTACCCATCACCACTTTGATCATACTGGTGGTATTAATGAAATTCTTTCTGAAAAATCTATTGATGTATATGGACCTAATAATAATATTGATTCTATTAATATCAGAGTCACTAATGAATCTAAAATAAACTTATTAGGAATTGAATTTGAAATTATAGAAATTCCAGGGCATACGCTCGATCATATTGCTTACTATTCCGAAAATAACGGTCGTCCTATTTTATTTTGCGGTGATACTTTATTTTCTGGAGGTTGTGGAAGAGTTTTTGAAGGTACTTTTGAGCAAATGCATGATTCATTATCAATTTTAAAAGAACTCCCTGTAAATACTAAAATTTATTGTGGTCATGAGTACACTGAATCGAATCTTAAATTTGCGAAAAGCGTTGAGCCACTTAATCAAAAAATCATTTCACGATATAATGAAGTCATTGAATTAAGAAAACAAGGAATACCTTCACTCCCAACAACTTTAGAGCTTGAATTAGAAACAAACCCTTTTTTAAGAGTGGGTTTAAAAGAAGTTCAACAAGAAATATCTAAAAAATTTAACATACCAAAAAATGATAAAGATATATTCACTGCAATGAGACAATGGAAAGACAATTTTTAATAGCATCTTTATTTTTCTTAATTGGACTTTCAAGTTGCCAATCCAATCCTACTATTACAAGTACGAGTGATATAGATATTAAATGCAGTTCAGGCTCTTTAAGCACAGGATGTAATAATGAGATTATCCCCTCTGTCGAAGAGCCAGAACCAATTGCTGAAAATGTATGGGATTATATGATCATTAATAATAATTATGATCATGAGATAGCTTTTGATGAAAAAACTCTCAGCTATATTAATAATCATTTAAAAGACGTTGATAAATTCAATGAATTCCTTGGTAAGTCATATTATTTTATTTACTATGTGATTCAAGAGCTTGAAGCTGCTGACCTACCTCCAGAATTAGCTTTAATACCTTTTGTGGAAAGCAATTATGATCCTTTTTCAATATCTCCTTCTGGAGCAGTTGGCCTTTGGCAATTTATGCCAAAAACTGGAAGGATGTTCAATCTTGAAAAGTCTTGGTGGAGTGAAGACAGACACGATCCATATAGGTCTACGCATGCAGCTATAGGTTATTTTAAATATTTGCTTAAGAGATTTGATAATGATCTATATCTTGCTTTGGCTGCTTATAATGCTGGACCCACTTATTTAGATAGGCAAATAAATAAAAACAAAAGACGAAATTTAGATTATGACTTTTGGTCATTAGATTTAAATAAGCAAGTTACTGAATACATACCAAAGTATATTGCAATAAGAGAAATTGTATTTAACTCTGAAAAATATGGGGTGGTTTTACCCGATATACCTCTTGAATCTGTTGTTAAAAGAATTGAAATACCTGGCCAAGTTGAAATATTAACATTAAGTGAATATTTAGAGATACCGCCAGAACTTATTTATAAACTTAATGCTGGATACACTAAATGGGCATCAGCGCCAAAAGATAAGAGTGTTTTCTATGTACCAATTGAAAAGACATATCTTTTAGACAGTCCGGATAGTCCATTTGATAATGTGAATCAAATTAATTGGATTTCTCATATTGTTGAGCCTGGTGATAGCTTATGGAAGCTAGCTAAAAAATATGACACTGAGGTAAAAATTATAAGAAAAATAAATTATCTTGAGTCTGATTTATTATCATTAAAAGATACGCTCTTAATACCCCTAAGCAGCACTAAATCCAATAATTTTATCCCCTATGAAATGCATATTGTGTCTGAAGGAGACACACTTTGGAGTCTTTCGAAGAAATATAAAATTGATATTATAGATATTGCTAGAATGAATTCATTAAGTCAGGACACTATTTTGCAATTGGGTCAGCAACTCACCATTGGTAATAAAAATATTCATAGGAATATTGAATCAAAAAAAAGAACCATTTTATATTCAGTTAAGCAGGGAGATAATTTATATAAAATCTCAGATATTTTTGATGTAAGTGTTGAAAGTATTAAACAAATAAATGATTTTGAATCGTCTGATTTGATGCCTGGACAAATAATAAAAATAGCTATTAGAGCTTTTTAATTATCTGTAGTTTTTGGATCAAGAGCATCCCTTAAGCCATCACCAAAAAAATTTAACGCAAACAAGGTTATAGTAAAAGTAATGCCAGGATAAATTAATAACCAGCTATATTCCTCCATTGATTCAACACCATCTTTGATTAAAGTCCCCCAACTGCTCATCGGAGGCTGTATTCCTAAACCTAAGAAACTTAAAAAACCCTCTAGAAGCATTACCTGAGGAATTGTTAATGTTGCATATACTGCTATTGGTCCTAAAATATTCGGCAATAAATGTTTCCTAAACATTGAAAAATTACTTACTCCCATAGCTTTTGCTGCCATAACAAATTCTTGATTTTTAAGGCCCATAACCTGCCCTCTTACAATCCTTGCCATTGTTAACCATTCAACTGCGCCAATAGCTCCAAATAATAGCCATAGATTCCTTCCAAAAATTACCATCAATAAAATAATAAAGATTATGAACGGAAGTCCATACAGCACATCAACTATTCTCATCATTATTGAATCTACTTTTCCACCAGCATAACCAGCAATAATTCCCCATGAAACACCTATAACTAATGCAACTCCTGTTGCAACAAAACCAACAAGCAGTGAGATTCTCGCACCATAAAGTATTCTACTTAAAAGATCCCTGCCCAATACATCAGTTCCCAAGATATGATCAGCTGATGGCGGAGACGCTCCTAATTCTAAATTTTGAAAAGAATATGAATATGGTGCAATCCATGGAGCAAGTGCAGCACTTATAATTAAAATTAATAAAATGAAAGCACCAAACATAGCAGCTTTATTTCTGGTCAATCTGTATATTGCATCAGACCATAGTGTTGAACTTTTACTCATGACACGTCTCTAGATCTTGGGTTAAGCCACATTGCTGCAAGATCAGACAACAAATTAAAGAAAACTATCATGGCAGAGAAAAATATGGTTGTTCCTAGTATCATTGTGTAATCTCTATTAAATGCTGCCTCAACATAAAATCTTCCTAATCCGGGTATTTGAAATATAGTTTCAACAACAAATGAGCCTGCTAATAATCCAGCAATTGCAGGACCTAAAAAGGAAACAACAGGAATTAATCCACCCTGCATTGCGTGCTTAATAACTACGTTTCTCTCTGTTAAGCCTTTGGCTCGAGCAGTTCTGATAAAATCTTGGTTTAATACCTCCAACATTCCCCCTCTACTCAATCGAGCTATGTAAGCTGCATAGGCAAAACCCAAGGTAATAGAAGGTAAAATTTTATCTCCAGGGAGCTGTCCCCAACCTGATACAGGAAGAATTTCTAAGTTAATACCAAAAATTAATACTAGCAATGGCCCCATTAAAAATGTTGGTACACATATACCTATCATTGCAATTGCCATCGGAATAAAGTCGAGATAGGTATTTCTTTTTAGAGCAGCTAAAACACCAGATGAAACTCCAATTAATAATGCTATTAATATTGCATAAAAAGCAAGCTCAAAAGTTACAGGAAGACCAGTAGCAATCATTTCTGAAACAGACCTTCCAGGAAATCTAAAAGATGGGCCAAAATCTCCCTGAAGAATTCCAGACATATAATCAATATATTGCTCCCATTCAGAAGCATCTAGATTATATGCTTCATTAAGATTTTTTAAGACTTGAGGTGATACTGCTTTATCTGCATCAAACGGACCCCCTGGGGCTAATTTTACTAAGAAAAAGGTTAAACTTGCTACAGCCAGTAAAACTGGTATAGCTAGCAATAACCTTCTAATAAAAATATTTAACACTAAAGTCTAATCTCTTTCTAAATATATAAACTTAGGATGATGGTGATCTAAGATATGAGGATTGTAGCCTTTTACATCAGGAGATAATTGATATGATCTAACATAAGTATACAAAGGGATAATTGGCATATTCTCAATCAATATTTTTTCAGCCTCATCTAATAATTCATATCTCTCACCCTGATTATTGGTTGAATTAGCTTTTGCCATTAAGGAGTCATAAGCTGCATCTTCCCAACCGGTCTTATTATTTCCTCTATTAGGCCTCATTAAATCTAGAAATGTATTAGGATCTTCGTAATCACCAATCCAGCCTGCTCTTGAAACCTGAAAGTCGCCTACCATTTCGCGGCTTAAATAAACTTTCCAATCTTGATTGACTAACTCTACTTCTATACCCAAATTTTGTTGCCACATCTGTTGGATAGCTAAAGCAATTTTTCTATGGTCTTCATTAGTATTGAATAATATTTCTAACTTAGGAAACTTATTTTCTGAATTGAAGCCTGCCTCAATAAGTAATTGTTTTGCTAAGTCTGGATCAAAAGGTATTGAAGTTGTTGGCTCATAACCATTTGACCCTGGAGGTGTAAAAGAATATGCAGGTATTTGTCCACATTTTGTGACTTTTTCTACCAACAGTTTTCTGTCGATTGAATATGCCAATGCTTTTCTAACCTTAACATCACTTAAATACGGATTTGTTGTATTTAATCTATAAAAATATGTCCCCATATATGGGTCTATTCTTAAATCAGGGTTATTTTCTTCTAAATATACTGGGCATTTTTGTGATGGCAGCGTACTTGTAACATGAAGCTGGCCTGCTCTAAACATTCTGTCTTCAGTCATTACATTTGAAACAGGATAGTAATGTATTTCATTTAATTTAACTGTTGAAGCATCCCAATACATAGGATTTTTTTCTACAACAATTTTATTGTTTAATTCCCATGACTTAAGATTGAATGCCCCATTACAGACAAAATTACCAGGCCTTGTCCACTCTCCGTTTCTATCATCAATAGACCCATGTTTTAGAACAGTTTCTTTGTGAACAGGCCAAGTACTATAGTGGCTCAAAAGGCCAGTAAAAAAAGGAGTTGGAGCTTTAAGTTTAACTTCAAGGGTGTAATTATCTAAAGCTTTAACTCCAACCGAACTAAAATCATCATTTAAGCCAGTATGATATTCTTGAGCGCCTTCGAGATAATAAAGCATATCAGGGTATTGAGACCCTAAACTTGCAGTTAATATTCTTTGCCATGACCAAACAAAATCTTCAGCAGTAACTGGGTCCCCATTAGACCATTTACCATTCTTTCTTAATTTAAAAATATAGGTTTTTCCATCATCGCTAACTGACCAAGACTCTGCAGCTCCAGGTAAATTATCATCATCAAAAGCATTTGGAATAGTCAAACCCTCACATAGTGATATTAGGATATGATGCTCTGGAACTCCAGTAACAATATGAGGATCTATGCCTTGTGGTTCTGAACCATTACCAAAATGAAATATCTGTTTATCAAGACCATCATCTACAGGCGACACATTAGATGAGCAACCAATGATTAAAAATAAAATTAAAAAAATTGAATAATGTTTCATATTAAAAAACCAAATTATTTAAGTTAACTTTAGCTGATTCAAATATTTCTTGATTAATTACAGATGAAATACTCGATGAGACTCTTTCTTCAGAAAAGTTATTGTATTGATCATAGAGCATATCAATTGATTCTGATGAAGGCTTATTAACATTAATTAAATCAACGATATAAACATCTCCTGATCTAGAATCAACAGTTATAGAATTCCCTGGTGCAATTTTAAAAACTTCTTGAATAACCTCTTGCGGCAATAGTGATGAATATCTTTTAACTTCTACAAAAGATTCTTCAGTAATAAAGTTATATGCCTCAAAAAAAGACTGCAAAGTATTTTCTGCTTTTGCCGTATCCAATTCTGCAACTAAAAGATTCTTTTTTTCAATCGTTTTAGATTCTGATAATAATTTATTAGCTTCGCCAGATACGTCTTTATAATCTTGAAGCGTAGGCTCTTTGATTGAATTAAGTGATATTACTATTATTGAATCATCTAGATTGATAACTACTGGGGCATCAATTTCAGAGTCAGGTGAAAAAATAAAATCTTTTACCCTAGAGTCATCAATAGAAAAATTAAAGTTAGTTTCTTTTTTTCCGGTAACTTCAATTATTGGTTTAGATAATGATTCGCCTATAGATTCAATTGTCTCGTTAGAGAAAATCATTTCATCGATTAAATCATATTCATCATTCATTAGTGCAAGTGATTCTGATGAAACTAAATTATCAATAATGCCATCTTGCATTTCTTCTATACTCATTACTTCAGCTTCATTAAACTCTGTCATCTTTAAAATATGGAATGTTTCCTCAAGCTCTACAATACTGCTTACCTCATTAACACTCATGTCATCTAAGGCAATGCCAAATTCTTCAGGAAATATATCCGCATCAAAGTATTCCAAATCTCCGCCACTGTCTTTAGAAACAATATCGTCACTATAGACCATAACCATTTCTTCAAAACTTGCCCCATTGCTCAATTCATCTGCAACTTTAGTAATTCTTTGAAATGCTCCCTCGGGTGAGTCGTAGTTAGCTTTTTCAATCATGATGTGAGAAAAACGAATTTCCATTCTTTCATTAGTTCTTGATAAATAATCGTTATAAGCACTTTCAACGTAACCTTCTGGAATAATTACTGAATTTTTGTAATCTTCAGGCTTTAAAACTAAATATTTAAAAGACCTTTCTTCTTCAGAGTAAAAGAGAATTTGATTACTATCATAATAATCTTTAATTTCTTCTTCTGAATTTTCTATTTGTTGCTTGAGTATTTCTGAGTCTAATTTTATGAAATTAATATCAACTGATTGTTCTAAGATTTGTGCAAGTTCTTTTACTTCAGTTTCAGTAACAAAGGTTGATGAGGCTAAAGCAATTCTGTAAAGCTCTGATGCCATGATGTCAGTCATCATATCTATATATGAATCCTTAGTATAACCAGCAGCATTTACTTGAGCTCCATAGACACCTTCATCAAAAACTCCATCAACCTGAAAAGCAGGATTTCTTATAATAGATTTTTTTGCTTGTTTGATAGTATCTTGATTAATAAAGCCTAACGATCTGGCTTCTGATAATAAAACTTTTTGAGCTATTAATTCTTGTTTTATTGCGTCAAGCTGAATTGCTTCATCAAGTTCATTAAAATCAAAATCATCACCATAAATATTTTTAAACTTTTGAATGGTTATATTAGATGCGGCCTGCATATCTGCTTCTGAGATATTTTCTCCATTTATAGAGCCAAAAGAGGTCTGAAATGTAGAGCCAAGTGAAGATGTACCTAAGAAAACAAATGGCAATGCGCATGCTGCAATTACAATAAATAGTCTAGGCCCAGTTAAAAAATTTCGAAGTGATTCCATAATAGTGATGACATTATAAATAAAAAAAGGGTGCGGAAGCACCCTTTTTTAAAGTTAATAAAAGTTAGCCGTTTTTAACCTTATCTTTAAGGCCTTTACCAGCTTTAAAACCTGGAACTTTAGAAGCAGCAATATGCATTGATGCACCAGTTTGAGGATTTCTACCCTCTCTAGCAGCTCTGTGCCTTACTGAAAATGTTCCAAAACCTACTAGTGATACAGAATCACCTTTACCTAAAGCATCACCAATTCCACCTAGAACTGCATCAACTGCTCTGCCAGCTGAAGCTTTAGAAATATCTGCGTCACTTGCGACCGCATCAATCAAATCTGATTTATTCATATTAAATACTCCTCTGTGTAAATTTATTTATATAAATACTCTTCTATGAAAAGCTTTTTGGCCCTAAAAGTCAAGTAAATAAAGGGTTTTAATGAGCCTGCTTATTTTCTGCTTTACCCTTTCTAGTCTTTTGTGTTTTTGTTTTTACTGAAGTTGAGGGCTTGTTCAAAGGAGTTGGCTCTTTAATTAAAGCATGAGAGATTACCTCATCAACCCATTCAACTGGAATAATATTAAGCGATTTAAGAATTTGTTCCGGTATCTCTTGCAGGTCAGGTTCATTTTCTTTTGGAATAATTACATTCTCAATACCACCACGCTTAGCTGCTAATAGTTTTTCTTTTAAGCCACCAATTTTTAATATTTGACCTCTAAGGGTAATTTCACCAGTCATAGCAGTATCAGCTCTTACGGGTATTCCAGTAAAAATTGATATTAAAGAAATTGCCATTGCACCACCAGCGCTTGGACCATCTTTGGGTGTAGCACCCTCTGGTACGTGAATATGAACATCATATTTTTCATAAAAATTAGGTTTTATACCTAATGAATCTGCTCTTGATCTAACTACAGTGAATGCAGCCTGAATTGATTCCTGCATTACATCACCTAAAGAGCCAGTTTTAATGATTCTTCCTTTTCCATCAATATGTGATGCTTCAATTGTTAGAAGTTCACCACCAACCTCAGTCCATGCAAGCCCAGTAACTTGTCCAACTGCATTTTCTTTCTCGGCAATTCCATATTTAAATTTCTTGACACCTGAGAATTTTTCTAAATTCTTGTTTGTAATAGATGTCGGCTTATCAATATTCTTTTTAGTTAAAAGTCTTTCTTTGACAACTTTTCTTAAAATTTTAGCAATTTGTCTTTCTAATCCTCTCACACCAGCTTCTCTTGTGTAGTACCTAATTAATGAAAGAATAACTTCTTTATTTATGTTTATTTCTTTATCTTTTAGGCCATTTCTTTCCATTTGTTTTGGAAGTAAATATTTTGATGCAATGTTGAGCTTCTCATCTTCAATGTAACCAGGGATTCTTATTATCTCCATTCTGTCCAGCAGTGGAGTTGGTATGTTAAGGCTATTAGCTGTGCATACGAACATAACCTCAGACAAATCATAATCAACTTCAAGATAGTGATCACTGAAAGTATTATTTTGTTCTGGATCTAGAACCTCTAGAAGAGCAGATGCGGGATCACCTCTGTGATCCATACCAATTTTATCAATTTCGTCTAACAAAAATAGAGGGTTTTTAACCCCAACCTTAGAAAGTTTTTGAATAATTTTTCCGGGCATTGAACCTATATATGTTCTTCTATGTCCTCTTATTTCAGATTCATCTCTAACTCCACCTAGAGACATTCTTACAAATTTTCTGTTTGTAGCTCTCGCAATAGATTCACCAAGCGAGGTTTTGCCAACCCCTGGCGGACCTACAAGACACAAAACAGGAGCTTTCATTGATTTAACTCTTTTTTGTACAGCCAGATATTCAATAATTCTTTCTTTTACCTCTTCAAGACCGTAATGATCTTCTTCTAAAATATCTAATGAGGCTTGAATATCTGTTTTTACTTTAGATTTTTTCTTCCAAGGCACCTCTACTAAGCAATCTAAATATGATCGGACAACAGAAGCTTCGGCAGATGAAGCGGACATATGCTTGAATTTTGCTAATTCACTTTTAGCTTTTTTCAAAGCATCCTTTGGCATTCCAACTGTATTTATTTTTTCTTCAAGTGCATCTAGCTCATCACCCTCTTCACCTATTTCACCAAGCTCTTTTTGAGCTGCTTTTATCTGTTCATTTAAATAATATTCTCTTTGAGATTTTTCCATTTGTTTTTTAACACGCTCACGAATCTTTTTTTCAACATCAACTACATCTAGTTGAGACTCAATAAACATTAAAACCTTTTCTGATCTTTCTTTAAGGTCTGCAATAGCTAAAATCTCTTGTTTTCTTGAGGTTTCAATGGGTAAATGTCCAGTTATAGTATCTATCAGCTTTGAAAGATCATCTAAAGAATCAACAGTAGAGACAATCTCAGGGGGAATTCTTTTGGTAATACCAATATAGTCTTCAAATTTAGCTTTTATAAATCTTACTAAATTAGATGCGTCTGCCTCTTTTAATGGAATATCTTCAATAGAGTTTACCCTTGCCAGGTCATAGCCCTTTTTCTCAATTAACTTATCTATAGAACATCTTTTATGGCCCTCAACAAGAACCTTCATAGTGCCATCTGGTAACTTGATTAACTGCAATAGGTTGCTTATAGATGCATTTTTATATAAGTCCTTGAATTCAGGGTTATCAATCGCAGGGTCTAATTGACTAACAAGAACAAGCTTTTTATTTGAAGACATAGCAACATTTAGTGCTTCTATAGACTTAGGTCTGCCGACAAATAGTGTCGTAACTATTCCTGGAAAGACTACTACATCTCTTAGAGGTATTAGGGGTAAATCTGATTTTATTTCACTCATATACCCAATATAGGGATAGAAACAAAAATATCAATTAACAGATGATTTTTTTGGAGGTGTTTTTAATAGTTTTATAGGTTCAGTTTTTGAGATGACTGTATTTTCATCAATAATAACCTTTTCTAAATCTTTGTTAGGAAGTTCAAACATTGTTTCCATGAGAATGTCTTCCATAATTGATCTTAGCCCTCTAGCTCCAGTTTTTCTTTTTATGGCCTGTTTAGCAATTTCTAGTAGAGCTTCATCTCTAAATGTTAAATCAACATCATCTATTTCAAATAAATGTTTGTATTGATTTACCAATGCATTTTTGGGTTCTTTTAAAATTCTTACTAATGCATTTTCATCTAATTCATGAAGATTAGATATTACTGGAAGTCTTCCAACAAATTCTGGTATCAGACCGTACTTCACAAGATCTTCAGGTTCAAGGCTGTCTATATCGGATGAAATGGATTTAACATTTGAGGTCTTATTCACCTCAGCACCAAAACCAATTCCAATATTATTTGTTCTTTGATCGATAACCTTGTCTAAACCAGAAAAGGCTCCACCACAAATAAACAATATATTTGAAGTATCAATCTGAATAAATTCTTGTTGAGGGTGTTTTCTTCCACCTTGTGGGGGTATTGAAGCTACAGTTCCTTCAATTAGCTTAAGGAGTGCTTGCTGGACTCCTTCTCCTGAAACATCTCTAGTTATAGATGGATTATCAGACTTTCTAGCAATTTTATCAATTTCATCAATGTACACTATTCCTAATTGCGCCCTTTCAGGATCATAGTCAGATTTTTGTAAAAGTTTTTGTATTATGTTTTCAACATCTTCGCCTACGTACCCAGCTTCGGTAAGTGTAGTAGCATCAGCAATTGTAAATGGAACATTTAAAATTTTTGCTAAAGTTTGAGCTAATAAAGTCTTACCACTGCCTGTAGGGCCTAGAAGCAACACATTGCTTTTTTGCAATTCTACTACGTCTTTTAAACTATTTTGTTTTAGTCTCTTGTAATGGTTATAAACTGCGACGGAAAGAACTTTTTTTGCTTTCTCTTGGCCTATTACATACTCATCAAGTTTATTAAAAATTTCAAGTGGAGATGGGAGTTCTTCTAAAGAAGTATCTTCCTCACTTTTGATTTCTTCTTCGATTATGTCATTGCATAGATCTACGCACTCATTACAAATATACACGCTTGGACCAGCAATAAGTTTTTTTACATCATCCTGACTTTTGCCACAAAATGAACAACTTAATTTATCTGATGAAGCCTTACTTACCATTTTTTGAATCTCTTTGTTCTAAAATATTATCTACTATCCCATATTTGACTGCTGCAGGTGCATCAAGGAAATTATCTCTATCTGTGTCTTTTTCTATTTTCTTTATTGATTGACCTGTATGTTTAGCAAGTATGTGATTTACAACTTTTTTCATATGTAAAATTTCTTTTGCATGAATTTCAAAGTCAGATGCCTGACCTTGAAAACCGCCTAATGGTTGATGAATCATAATTCTTGAATTTGGCAAAGCATATCTTTTTCCTTTATCTCCTCCAGCAAGAAGTATTGCACCCATACTTGCAGCCTGACCGATACATAGTGTTGAAATGGAAGGTGCAACAAATTGCATGGTGTCATATATTGCCAAACCTGATGAAATACTACCTCCAGGTGAATTTATATAAATTGATATATCTTTCTCTGGATTTTCAGACTCTAGAAATAGTAACTGAGCAACTACTAAGTTAGACATATAATCATCAACAGGACCTGATAAAAAAATAACGCGCTCTTTAAGAAGCCTTGAATATATATCAAAAGACCTTTCACCTCGAGGAGTTTGCTCGATTACCATTGGTATTAGTGCTGACTCTATTTCATTCATATACATCTATTTATTTGCTAGTTCTGAAAATTCTATCACCTTATCCTTTGATTTAAGTGCATTTTCTAAATTTTCAATCAATTGTTGTTCCAATGCAATCATTCTGAATTGCTCTAATTGTTGCGGCTGACCTTTAACCCATTGTTTAAACTGTTCAGGATCTTTGTATTTCTGAGATTCTTTATCAATAAAGGTATCAAGCATTACTGCATCTGCAGTTAATTCGAAATGATTAACTAGCTCTGCAAATAGTAAATCAAGTTTTACTCTTTTTTCTGCATTTTCCATGAATGTATCAATCGGAAATAGATCATCCCCTGCTTGATCTTCCATTTGCCCAATTCTCATCAATGCATCCTTCCTCATTAGTTCTGCCTGCTCTTTGATAGTTACATTTGGAACCTTAAATGAGTTTGTTTTTAATAATGTTTCATAAATTGATTCTTTTGTTAGATCTTTTTCTTGAACTTCAACTTCTTTTTCCATTCTTTTAGAAATTTCTTCTCTGAATGCACTCTCATCTTTTACATCCATTTCTAATTTTTCAAATAGGTCTTTATCTATTTTTGCCTCATGCAGCTCTTGTATTTGTTTTAGTGTAATTTTAAATTCAGCTTCAACCCCTGCTAGATCTTTCTTGAAGTAATCTTCTGGGAATGTAGCTTTTAATGAAAATTCAGAAGGTTCTTTATCTAAGATAGCATCCTCGAACCCAGGAATCATTGAGTTACTCCCAAGGACTAGCTTAAAATCTTTAGCTGAATTACCTTCAAATTCTTCATTATTGATACTTCCAACAAAATCAATAATTACCTGATCGTCTTTTTTTGATTTTCTTGATACATCTGTCCATTCACCATATCTTTTTAAAATATCTGCAATGGCTAAATCTATATCGCTATCTGTAATAGAAATTGATACTTTCTCATAACTCGTCCATCTGCTTAATTTTGGTTTTATTTCTGGAAAAACTTCAAAAGTTGCTGAGTAAGTAATTGGTTTTTTTGGGTCTTCACTTTCGAGATTAACTGTTGGAGCAGAGGCAGGTCGTATTTTGTTATCTGAAAGTGCTTGAGGGTAAGAACTTTGTATTAAATCATTAACAACATCTGCATGAATTGACTGTCCGTATCTTTGCTCGAGAACATCATTCGGTACTTTGCCTTTCCTAAAACCATCTAGTTTAGCTTTACCTTTAATATTATTAAGCTTTGTTTGGAATTTTGAATTATAGTCCTCAACTGGGATTGAAACTGTAAGCTTTCTTTCCAAATCCTTAAGTTTTTTTAATTTGCTAGTCATATTTTGTCCAATTTATTGGGGCGAGCGATGGGGTTCGAACCCACGGCCTCCGGAGCCACAATCCAGCGCTCTAACCAACTGAGCTACGCCCGCCACGAAACGAGCTATTATAGATTAAAAAATACAATTATTTATTTTTTTATTTTGATAATTAAAGATATACAATGTGAATATCATTATTTATGGGGAGATAATTAATGACTAACTTTCTAGACGATACTACTAAGCATGTTAATAAAGCATTAAAGTTTTCTGACTTGCCAGATGATTTGTCAAAAAAAATAATAATTTGTAATTCTACATATACTGTTCGTTTTGGTGTAAGGCTTCGTGGAAAAATTTTTACTTTTGAAGGTTGGCGTTCAGTACATTCAGAGCATATGGAACCAACCAAAGGCGGTATAAGATTTGATATGCACACAAACTCTGAAGAAGTAGAAGCTCTTGCAGCATTAATGTCATATAAATGTGCCATTATTAACGTTCCTTTTGGAGGCTCTAAGGGAGGACTAAAGATTAATCCTGCAGACTGGGAAAAGAGAGAGCTTGAAAAAATTACTAGAAGGTTTGCGCAAGAACTTATTAAAAGAGATTTAATTAGCCCATCAATGAACGTCCCTGCTCCGGATATAGGTTCATCTTCGAGAGAGATGGCATGGATTGCAGATGAATATAGAAAGATTCATCCAAGCGATATAAATGGTGCAGCATGTGTTACGGGCAAACCGCCAAACAAAAATGGGCTACCCGGAAGAGAAGAAGCTACCGGCAGAGGTGTTCAGTTTATAGTTAGAGAGTTTTTTAGAAATCCAGACTTACTTAAAAAAGTAAAACTTGATGACAACCTATCAACTAAATCAATGATAGTCCAAGGAATTGGTAATGTTGGCTATCACCTTTCAAAATTTCTTACAGAAGAAGATCACGTAAATCTCATAGGAATTTCAGAATATAACGGCGGTATATTTAATGAAGAAGGTATTAATGTAGAGCATGCAAAAAAATATTTTTCAAAACATAAATCATTTGAGAATTATCCAAATGCTAATTTTGTAAAGGATTCTTCCCTACTTCTAAAGAGGAACTGCGATATTCTAATACCAGCAGCACGTGAGAATGTTATTACTGAAAAAAATGCTGGAGATATTTCTGCTAAATTAGTTGTAGAAGCTGCTAACGGTCCAGTAAGTTACAAAGGTAATCAAATTCTAAATAGAAAAAAGATATTTGTCATACCAGATATTCTTGCTAACGGAGGTGGTGTTGCAGTTAGTTACTTTGAGTGGGTTAAAAATATAAGGCATATTCGTTTTGGTCGATTAGAAAAAAGGAGAAATCAATTTCAACTAAACACACTCATAGAAGCTATTGAACAAATGACTGGTAAGTCTATGCCGCAAAAATATAAAGATAACTTTCTAAAAGGTATAGAAGAAATAGATCTTGTTAGATCGGGTTTGGACGATATGATGATAGATGGATTTCAAGAAGTTAAAAAAGCCTACATAAAAAATAATAAGATTACCGATTTTAGGACTGCTGCATATTTAGTAGCTATTGAAAAGATTGCTATGGCATATGAGTCTATAGGTTTGTAGGAAATAACTTAATCGAATCGTTTGGCACCCATACTTCAAAGTTAACCATAACTTCATTTAATAGCTTGCTTTCAAGAAAATTTTTTAACCATATTTGAATATTTGGCATATCAACGTTTGCATCAAACCATAGGGGGTTTGCAATTCTGAACTGTCGAATAAAAGGCAAGACAGATATATCAATCTTATTAACATTGTCAGAAAAAAACCATTTAGTATTTGTAGTCTTATTTTCTAAATTTTTTAGAATTTCTAAACATGCATCTCTATGAAAAATTTCATCAACATCTTTGTATCTCGTAGCATACTTGTACCTGTCTAAATGAAATTTAAACTCTTCATCAAAAATTTGTATTGTTTTATTTGAAAATAATTCCTGATCTTTTGTAAGAACATCTTTAAACACTTTAGTTTTTGTTTTCAAGCACCAATTTATAATGTCCATGCTCTCATCTATGACATCCCCGTTTTCTAACAAAAGAACGGGAACAGTACCTTTTGGAGAAATCTCTAACATCGATTTTGGTTTATTTTTTAAACTTACCTCTCTAAGCTCAACGACTATTTGAGATAAATATATTGCCATTCTTGCTCTCATTGCATAAGGGCATCTCTTAAAAGAGTATAGTATTGGCATTTTAGGACTTGTGGATATTAACTTCTTCTTTTGGACCAATATGTTTTTGGTTTCTTTTCTTTGCTAAATCAACTTGTTTTTGTCGACTCATATATCTAGCTTTTTGTTCTGGTGTTTTCTTGTTGTAACAAGATGGACATGCGACTCCTCTTATATATTCCTTTGTCAATTTGTCTTTAT
>Ga0213860_10000366_pt1 | contig 18040 bp, 15 predicted proteins | sample PICome_3_FD_160118 | JGI IMG/M metagenome (GOLD analysis project Ga0213860, IMG submission 160118) | Coastal seawater microbial communities near Pivers Island, North Carolina, United States - PICO550 | ecosystem: Environmental > Aquatic > Marine > Coastal | place: USA: North Carolina...
CAGTGCTTTTAGCCAAAGCCTTGCCCTGCAAGTAAATGCGAAAAAAGAATGAAGGGAAAGATTGAGTCAGCTTGGTGTCAAAGGCAGGGAGCAGCACAGTATGGTGTACAGACCCCATTTGAAGCACCAGAACCAGAAGCAGCAGCAGTTGACGAGCCAGTGCTTTTAGCCAAAGCCTTGCCCTGCAAGTAAATGCGAAAAAAGAACAAAGGGAAAGATTGAGTCAGCCAACACCCAAGTAGGTAGGAAATAAAGGAACAAAGCAACAATGCTTGACTGAACACAGACCACTGCATGTGCACTATTCCTGCCGCTCCTCCTAGTTGGAATTTGTACCTTCGCCTTTGCATCCTTTTTTCTTCTTGCCGGTTTCTTGTTGACAACCTGAGTTCGACTGCCTAATCCTAATGATTTCAGCCTAGCCTCGTTCCTCTTGATGTTCTCGAGACGTTGTCGTTCATACAAAGATAAACTATATCCTCCATCACTTGAGTCATCATCACTTGAGTCATCATCACTTGAGTCGTCATCACTTGAGTCGTCATCACTTGAGTCATCGTCGCTTGACCCATTGTCGCTTGATTCATCCTTGCTTGATCTTGATGTGTTATCTCTTCCGACAGAACTTACTGAACTGCTGCCCCGTAGTTGATTAGTCGAAGCATCAACTTCACCACAAGCCTGTCCATTCCCCGATTCAGAGACAATGGCAATAAGTGAGTCAGCAGTAAGTCTACCTCAATAAAAATGAACGCCTCATTCTATGAATCAATTACAGAGCCACTCACCTCTTGGGTACTTCTCCAAATTGTTTTAACCTTCTCAACCAATTCAGCCTCTGTAGTTGAGGTATCAACTGCCAATTGAATCCTGTCTGAAAATTCTTGGTGATTTGGTACTGCGACCTTCTTGGTCACGAGGGTTCCATACATGCTGTAAGAACCACAAATTATTCTTCTCTTTGATTCTTCAGTCTCAGCGTCTCCAAACAAATGCTTCCTTTCATTTGGGCGAGGACTCCTTATATAGAAGCAGGCACCAGTATTTTTGGACATGGCGTTTCTGTACCTCTGGTAGGTCCTATCTCTATGTTCCTTCATGGCAATAGAGCACACAAAACTCTTCTCGGATTTCGGTGTGGAAAGGTCAAACTGAATCCCATACTTACTCATGACTGCCAGTTCTGCCTCGGTAATCCAACTATAGTCGTACTCAAAAAGAACTCGAGAAAAATGACATACTCGTACCAAATAATCATTGTCGCTCAAAGATCCATTGAAACAAACCTTCTGTATATCATCAATTGTCTTGGGAGGCTGGCCATCACTATTGTAGATGTTGTACTTCCTACAAAGCTGTTGACATTTCTCGGCGAGTTTCTTACTCACCTCTTTTGACACAAAGTCAAATACGATAACTAACTTCTTGAGGAACAGATCAACATCAGCTTCTTCTGGACTGTCTTGACTCACGTTGCCTGCTCCACAAAGATGAGCTGCTATGCGGGCATTGTTAGAATACAATCCTCTTGCAAACCCACTGGTGACTCCTTTTTTTGTAACCGGAAGCAACTTCATTGGAACAGGGAGCCAACTTTCGTCAACCTGAAAACCCTCTTTGATCGAAGATGTACCACTATTCTGGTTGGCAGAGGCTACATTGTTCAAGGTGGCATCCTGGAGTGACTTTGGGCGCATTGCCGAGTGGAACGTTGATGTCCCATCACTTGTGTCGGCTGGATGTAAAGTTGACATAATGCCATGTGGCTGCATTTGAACAGGGGTGGGGTGACCTGAAGTGTGCGTGATGGTTTGCTGAACGGTAGTTGGGCCACTAATTCTTAATATACTTGATGGTGCACCTCCACTGTTGTAGGGAGTCACCCAAGTGGGGTGACCACCCCTACGAACATTCGCCACAGAGCCGTTAACATGCCGGGCTGAACCTTCAGAAACCGCGCCACTCAATGCGGCCGTGGATGAGACAGCCATCGTTACTTTGGTTTTGTAGCAATCAAATGAAGGTGGGTTAGGGTGCAGTATGGTTGTTGTTTGATTTGTTGCCTACCATACCATGTTGTTTTGGCCGAAGAGTGAGGAAGAAATGATGAAAAGAAACGGTCACAGGGTTTGACAATGGGGTTCAGTTCTGGTAGATATTCTGGTAAGCACATCTTGGTTTTGAGATATGCATGAACACAAGATCCTATTGGACCCCTTTTTCACTAAAATAGGGACTCCATGATAATAGGACTCTTCTCAAATCTAGGTACTTTGGCTTGCTTGGAATAAATTCTCAGCAAAAACACACCGAAAACAACAACTTCGTACCTACCGCAATCTACAACCACATCATCTATTCTGCCTGGTCAGCAACACCAACACCAACATCAACACCAACACCACCAACAGCAAACAGCAGCAGCAGCAGCAACAACATCCGCATCAAGCCGTAGCACCAGTAACACAGAAAATACAAATGGCACGTACCAAGCTGGCAAGGAAGTATACAGGAGGAAAGACTCCTCGTAAGCAGCTCGCCATCAAGGCCGCTCGTAAGTCCGCCCCAACCACTGGAGGTGGCAAGAAGTCCCACCGTTATAGACTAGGAACCGTCAGCCTCCGACAGGTACTTATCAACACTAAGAACACCAACAAGCTCAAGGCCGCCTCTTCCTATGGTAGTGGTGGCGATCCTCCTCAGTATCAACAGCAGTCCGACATGCCTGAAAAGCAGAAGGGCTCCTGCACCTGTAGTACTAATTCTCTCTCTGTGCTGGGTTTGTCAGATATCTCCAACCATTATCTTGTCAGTCTTTTTAAGGATACAGGGCTAGGATCTATCCAATTGTGTGATGTATGTCAAAAAGAGCAAGTGATCATCTCAAGCCAAGATATTGAGCATGCTCGACGCATGCTTCGATAAAGCGGTAGGGATTGGTTGGTGGGAGTTAACAGTATTTTGATTGGTTATCTACAAAGAGTAGGATTGGTTGGTGGGAGTTAACAGTATCTTGATTGGTTATACCTACAAAGAGTACTATCTGCATTGGTGAAAGAAATGGTGTTAATCCAAACATAAACTTGGTATTATTGACACATAAATTAATACTGGCACTGGAGACAACAACCCTACATATCTACTCATTCTCTTCTTGTAATACCCCCATGATTGGACTCTGATGGTCCAAACATATACATGGTAACAGGCACATAAAATTAAATACTGGCACTGGAGATAACAACCTCGGGACTGGAGGCAACAACCTCGGGTAATGCATCAATAGACAACCTTCCATTGTTCCAGCCTCCAGCCTTCCTCTTTCTTTCAGCCTTCCTTTTTCGTTCATCACAAAGGCAGCATTCACATAGGTCACCCGCATATTGACGAGGTCTGGATTTGCATTTGGAGCACATCTTTTCATCGCTGCTTCCGTTGGAAATACAGGTCTCACATCTCCCCCCGATGTGCACAGGTCTTTTGGTCTCACACTTCCAACAAAATAGTTTGGATCTTTCTAACTGCAAAATACCGTATTCTTTAAAACACTTCCTGCATTGGCGTCCATAACACCTCGCCTGACTTTTATTGCATTTCACACACAACCTAATGTTCTTTGGTCGCTTCTTTGCAGTATTTTCATGCTCTGCTTTCATTGTCCGTTTTGTTTTAGCTTCCTTCTTTTTCTTTGCGCTTGATATCATATCCACATGATATTGGATGTGCTCGATGTATTTAGAAGCCCCACTCTCACGTAAACCATCTTCGTTGGCCTGTTCACTGGATCCATTTTCATTATTCTTTTGCTCCCCTTTCTTATTCTTTTTGTCCTTCTTCTTACTCTCTCGTTCCCTCTTTGCTTCCTGTTCCTCCTGCAGCAAAATGACCTGCTCCCAATTGGGAATTATTTTGGGTGTGGGCCTAACATCCCCCTTTTTCCTCTTTAATTTTTCGTTGCTTGTTAGAATGTCAAATATCAGTGAAGTGCGAGCCAAATCCTTAACACGATGAACGTCAATTCCTGTCTCCTTGCCTTGGAGGGCAGAATCAATTGCCACTTCGTGGCTATTTTGATCGTTGTCATCCAATGAGTTGCATATCAAAGGGTAAATCTTATCAAGAATACGTTGATCATGGGCTCTCTGGGTAGAGGAGCTCACATTTTCAGTATTGTATTCTGCCTCTTCTTTCACTCCAGGTACAAATTTTGTTGGGGGGGAACGTTTCCTCCCATTCTCACAATACTTCTCAGCATCATATAACTGGCTAGGCCTGTACCACAACTCCTCACCGTTAGCATACTTCACCCTCACCCAACCTTCATCACCATTGCGCTGAAAAAGGGTGCCAGTCAACCGCCTGTACATTATGGTGATACCCTTTGTGTGAGAATATCCTTTCGGAATACAAGCAATATCTCGCTTCACGGAGCTGTATGGTATACTCCCAAGAAGCATTGTGTCGTGAAAACGCACAACAATAGAATTGGGAACGGTCTTCCTAGACCTATATGGTGTGATATCTCCTATTTCAGAAAGCTGAGTTGCTGACTTCCACTTCCCATTCTTGTTCCTTTGGAAATCACCTGTCCAATATTGGATATCTCTCTCTTTGATCGCCCCCAGCTTTTCAACAAACTGCTTGTATCTTTGGTTCCTTCTTTGAATTGCCCGTTTTTCTGCCTCGCTTTTGTTTTTAATATATTCTGAATGAGGACACTTGAATTTCCCGTTTGTCGGGGTTGTCATAGCAGTTGACTTTGCCATTAAAATTCCCCTTGCCAGGGTTTGTTCCTGTTCTTTGGCCATTGACATGTTTATATTATGGTAGAGAGTTAGTTCGCTTAAACTGTGATGGATGGGCGGTGGTTTGGTGTACGTATCTAGATGACAGCGAGCATGGATGGAGGCTGCGCTGTGTTTGTGGGAGCTTTTCACCAACTGTCTGTCTTGTGTTGGGAGTCTATTGTTATGGGGATTTGTACTAATTCCTAGGTATAAAATTTCATTCTCTAATCTTCGTACCAATGCCGGGGCAAGAAAGTAGTTTGAATTCAAACTTGGGGCCCTCTGCGTTGCAATCTCCAAAATCCTACTGTAGGAATTAGTGGATTTTTGTATGAGAATCCATCAAAATTGGGTGGATTGAACCTCTGCTTGTGTTCGCCACAAACATCATACAACACAAACACCACGACATCACATGATATGAGGCCATCAATCATTTTGAGTGAGGAAGCTGTCCAAAAGGCTCCTACAGACGATCCTCGAGTACGTTTACATCATGCGGCAGTGTCAGTGCTTGCAATATATGTAAGGAACAAGAACAGCAAGAGACCATCACCAAAGTACAAACTCCCTAAATTGGTGGCAACCTACAACAGAGAGTACCTTCGTCGACCACATGACAAAGAGCTCAAGGTGGAGACACTGAGAGACTACCTCAAGAAAATGTCTAAACAGCAACGACTGCAATACTTGTACTTTCACCAGATGAAAACCAAGCGGCATGGCCTCCAGATGCAGATACCATCACACCAAAAGAACAGAGATCAATTTGGTGAAGATGCTTCAAAGATTAGGAAACAGATTGAGATCCACCAGTGCACTGAGCCGATACTGTACAGTTGTCCAAAACTACATGAACGCCCCCATGGGTCTGCCCCTGAAATGTACTTGAGGAGATCTCGTGCAACAATAGAGAAGCATGGCATAGAAAATGTAGCCATAAGCAAGTCAATGGCCGGAGATTCAGGGGTAGCAAAGGAGGAGGATGTTGTAGTTGCATTTGACCACAGCCGTATAATCATTGCAATCAATATGACAATGCGAGGAGGGTTAGAACAATTCAGACAGAGCTTGTTTGCATACATGATGAGCAGAAACAAAACAGACACGGTAAGAAATGAGAAGCTGAGCAAAGGCCAACCTGCAACAAATATCAGAGCTAGGTTTGGCTACAATCAGATCCAACGGCCAACCCACCATTCTCATTGGACTCTGGAGGGGGAGAGAATGCCATCCTATAATGTGTACGACTTCTTGGACATGGACGAAGATTTGAGGTACAACATAATAAAGTTTGCAGAGGGAGGTCAGAGATTCCTGTGTGATAACTACAGATCTGCAATGAGAGATCTGAACAGAATCAGTCATTGTGTGAAAAGATTGAATGAGGCGATGGGGTTCCCACAGTCCACATCAAGGTTTGAATATTTTGACGTTGTTCTAACCCGAAATGCTCTTTTGAAGAAACATATGGACTACAAAAATGATTATAGGCATGGGTATGACCACTGTGTTGTGTACAGCTTTTTCTGTGGTACATACAGGATTGCAGTGATAATGACAACGCGCAGAGATATTGGAGCAGCATTAGATAGGGCACTGTAAGGATGAAAATAGTTAGTAGTAATTAACAGTACCATTTCTTTAATTTTCTGATGATGATGACAACGATCAATTATTGTGTGAAGAGGCATTGGTAGCCATGCCTGATTTTTGTCTCTGCTTGAACCTGTGGATATTTGGCATATGTACGTACATAAGGTATCATGTTGTTAGGGTCCAAATAACCCCTGAATAACTTCAGGGTTTGGGCTTTTGCACCACTTTTGCTACTAGTTCCCATTAAGGTGATATCTTTTCCTTGGGCAAGCTTTTTTACGTGCATCAGCACATCAACATCAGCACATTGCGTTCTCAAGCACATCATAATATACTCAAACCCCCTCGTTGCGGGATTATTGCATCCTCTAACTCATGACGGCTGCATCACAATGGCCGGCCCTCTCGTTAACTTTATTTATTTCATTTATGATTCAAATGTGAATACAGACTGTGGTTTGGGTTGTATTGCGAATATATCTGGAACTCAGTGTATCACCAGATACTCAGTGCATCATGTATTTCCTGATGCCTTAATCGATGATGAATCTGACATGATGTCAGACTTGAATATTTTAAGAATTCTCACCGCAATGAAACTTATGAACGGTGGTCAGAAAAATATGGTTAACGACGTTGCTTTATTGCCCACATACGAAAACATTGATGATTACGTTACACGAGTCCACACGGCAGTGGAATCTATTGATACGATCACCAATCTCGTTGCCGATAAACCATTCCTCATACTCTTCTTGAAGGTATTCAACACAACTTACACTGATCAGCCTACAACCACTCACTATGTTCCCATTGTAAGATTTGGGGATAGGTGGATCATCATGGGTGGAGAAAGACGCTCTTCCATGAAGGCCATTGAACACCAAAATCTTCCAGCCGCTCTCACAACCCAGGCAGGGCGCGAAGCAATCCTCGAGCATTGTAAGGCACCCTTTGGAGACAACCTGACTGTAGACTTCCTTGGTACGAACTTGATCAATGTTATCGTACCAAATCATCCTGGACCCAAGAAACGCAATAATGATATGGAGGGATTTCCAAAATCAGATGTGGTCAAACAATTGCCCTGGACTGAAGTCAAAGTTATAGGCGAACGTATGACAAACTTTCAAAAGGAATATGCAATCTTTGTCAAAACTGATCAATATGATATTCCCATTTTAGAGTTTGAATAAGTAATCCATGTTTGATATCAGTTCAATCATTACTATCAAATATTTTCTTACAGAAGAGAACAGTATGTTGGGGTGCGAACTTGGTTCTGAAGGCCTGCTGGGTTGCGCATCGAAGCAAACATACTCAAACTCGTCTTCTTCACTAACCCATCGTCTTCTTCTTCACTCTGCTCTCCATCTCCGTACAAGACAATATTTTGAAGAAGTAACGATGCAACCACCATCGCATCATCACTGCTGTCTTCTCACCACAGCACTCTCGAGTTACTCGTCTTCTTCACTAACCCCCCCTGCATCGTTGTCTTCTTCACTCTGCTCTCCATCTTCGTCTTCTTCTTCACTCTGCTCTCCATCTCCGTACAAGATATTATTTTGAAGAAGAAACCATGTAACCACCTTCGCATCATCACTGCTATCAATGCATTGATAAAGTCGATCACGAGTTGCTTCATTAATGCGCCCCTCTTCGAAAGCACAATCAATGTATGCCTTGAATCTATCCTTTGGAATGCTCCATCCACTCGTTCCCTCATTCAGCCCGCGATTCGTCTCCTTCTTATCTCCATTTTCATCATCGTCATGGTTATTCGAGGACATCATATTTGCAGGTTGAGTTGTACTGATGGAGTGTTGCTTTGGCAGACGCTGGTAGATGTGTGCAAGAATTCTGAAAATTTCATCCAAGTAGGAATTAGAAGTGATCGCCTTGCTACTTTGAGGTGAATTTAGCCCTCTAGAGAGAGAGAGCGAAGATGTGCGATCCTAGCTCATATCTAATTACTCGCTGAATCCCATGGCCTTTTGTTTTCACCCTCATTCCCCACTATAAATTGCACACAACTCGCAACTCAGCATATGATATACAAACCTTGCAAACATGATCTACATTCCAGCTGGGCTTTTGCAATTAGGCGAGATAAGAGAATATACTGGATTTTGTGTTGCACAGGACCAAGTTTTCTTTTGTCAAATGTCTGAAGCGAACTACGGCAGACAGTCGGTGAAAGATGAATTGGATGTTGCGAGGACTATGGTTTACCTCAACAAAAAAACGCAACATGCATGCAAATCAAGAAAGGCAGCGCGTGATTATATCAATAACGAAAGAGATCGCGAAGATCTACGCCAGGCCTTGGTGGAATACAGTGTTGGCAAGATTGCAACCCCTGATGTATGCCTGGATTCATTGATAAGGCAGGTTGGAAATAAGCACGGCGTTCCATACTCAACAATGTACAAGTACACCAAGAGGGCAGCAGAGAATGATACCATTGACGCTGATATCATTGTAAAAAAGAGAGGAAGACCCTCACTCATAAACGAGAGAGAAGTTTGGCCCATAGTACAAAAATATGCTGAGAAATATTCATACTGCCCATCAGTAGTAAGGGATGAACTTCTTGCGATCTATACAAATCTGACTAAGGATCAGGTAATGCAGTATGTAAAGCAAACTTTTCGGAGACTAGTTGAGAAATACCAGCGTGAAAAAATATGGGGGAAAAACCTGGGAAAAGCACAGCCTGGGAAAAGCACAGGCTTAAAGTTGGCACCTGTGTCTACATATGGGGGAAAGCCTGGGAAAAGTTAGAGGTGACTCAGACTGATTGCGACTGGCGGGGGGGTTAGCCCTAGTCCAGCACATACTGACAATGTTAGATGGTAGCAAGCGTGGAATAAAATGAGGATTAATGCAAGCAGATGGGTGAGGGGTGGGTGGTGGCTTTACTTTAAATGGTAATTTAATTCGGACTCCTTATCTTCCAAATATCCAGTACACTACTGACATGGTTGGCCCAACTAATCCATCTCGTATAAGTTTACTTGGTATTATACTTCTCCTGTTCCTGTTTACATTTCTCCCATTTGTTCAGTGTTTCCTTGACATGATCTGGCCCAACTAATATAAAACGTGATTTCGCCCTGTTGGTCATGTCTATAACAAAAGCATCCAGAATTTCCTTACCTCCATCTCTACCCAAAATGAAATCACATAACCAAAAAAATTCACTCAGTAACATGTTTGCCTTTATGTATTCCCTTATCTCGCCATGGTCAAGAGGTGGTGACATGACAAGTGGCATAACCCTGCCACCTGACCCTTGGCGGAAAGAGATCCCCCCTCTTGGGGATGAGCCCCCCCCTGCAAAGGTGATTGAATAATCAGAATATCGTGTTTCATATTCTGTATCTTTGAATACTTTTTCGAGTTTTGCATCAAGAGAAGAAAGACATTCGTATACCTCCATCCATTTCAAACTTGTGTGTAAATATGATTTTGCTCTACTGCCAATACCGAGGAACATCACTTCAATCAATTCCCCATTATCATGATAGATTTCGTGTATGTTGGGTTCATCCTGCATGAGGAACTCGTCCACAACCTTCAATGACCTTATTACTACATCTACATCTGGAAAGTATGCACCCTTATCATCAATGGTATTTTGAAGCTCTGTAGTGACATCGCTCAATGACTTGATCGATTCATATGCACCAGGAAAGGACTCATCACCCTTGGTGACCTTCATGATCCTTGCCTACCTATTATGCTTCTTGTCTAATAATAATAATTGTGGCAGGCGGTTATGATTTTTATGTGCACCACGAATAATGTATTGTAACACAGCAGTTGCAGGCTTCAGTGACTCAGCACACCCGACGAGGTGAACTCGCGTATGGATAACTCTAAAACGGTCTTTGATAGTACGTTGCTAACCTACACCAGCTCTAGTAGGAATACGTAAGAGTTCTGTTCTATGTAGGTTGGGATAAATTTGGCAATTGTCGCCCAAAGCCTCACCCAGGGAGCCAGCCAGACTTTTTCCTTTGGGAGTCTTCATTCAATGGGATATATACCAATTCCTACCTGAATCATTGCAGATGATTTGCAAGAAAACTCTTTTGAAATTGGACGTTACCTCTCTAGAGAGAGAGGAGGTACATGAACATACGATACTCATTCATTCATTCAAATTGGACTTTGCCAACCTAACAATGATTCATTCTGTTGATGTTGAAAAAAAAACCAAGTAGCCATGCCATCTTCCGTCACGACAGAAGACATCAAAGCTTTGATCAAATTTCATATTGAAGGACATAATAGATATAAATGTCCAGGATGCAAGGATGGACTAGGTGATACTTTTGATGATGGGCGGCCAGAGATTGAGAATTTCTCCCTCGACCCGGCCAAAAACTTTGAGGGCATTATTCGATTGAACCATGATAGGCACACCTGTCGCTCAGAGAAGATCAAAAACTTTTATGTGTGTTTGGGGTGTGGAGTGTCATCCACTCAATATCCTTCAAGGTTGAGAAGCAGATATTGCAAATGCAAAAGTGAAGATGAGGAGGCTCCATCTGCAGGAGATGCATCCATTGAAGAAGAACAAACTGGTGATATGGAGTTTGGGGGATACAGTGATGCTTTTGACGCCGCTCAGGAAGCACCGGCGTCTTCTGGGGAGACCTCACATGATAATGAATCCCAAATTGATACATCTACACTCCAAATGGATGCGCATGCACTTGGCACTGCCCCTGATAATATCATTGGTAACAATTCTGTCACTGATTTATTCTCTGACACGGGTGAGTGGCCAAAATCCAGTGCCACCTTCTTCTTAGACGAATATGATAAAACTGGCAACGGCAGGAAAGGCATAGTGTACAGGACATTTATTCATGGTAGTGAAGGGGGTGGTATCTATTCAATGGATGATCTGTCTGAACAGGAGATGCATTACCATCTTCATACACTACGTACTTTTCTTGATAGTACTGCATCCCATGGAAAAGATATCTGTGTAATTACAAACCACATAGTCAGCCAAGGTAATGAACAGAAGAAAGGGGCTTTGGAAGTTCAGAAGACAGGATTCAATGAGGCAATTACACAATATTTTCAGGAGAACAATATTGAATTTGGTTCAAGTGTAGTTGCTCAAATCAACAAAATGGTTGACGAGAAAATGGACAAACACCAACGTGATGTTAATAAAGAGCAACGAATCAACCATCCTACTGAGTTTGCAGGTGTCAGACGACTCTATACTGAAGGTACAAAGTCTATGGCACTAAGGTTACCTATCCCCGGGGTTGATGAAATAAAGGACTGTGCACACATCCCAGCAAATCAAATACTCAATCACTTGCTTGCGCTTGGCGTTGAGGTTCAGTGGTATCGAGCTGGATACGAGGAAGACTGGCTGGATGGTGATGGGCGATACAAGTGCGATTTCACCAAGGATATGCATGATGCTTTGAAGGAAATGATGAAGAATAACAACAAAATAACCAAAGAAACTCGGGTTGTTGTTATAAGAATATGGTCTGACGGATTTGAAGCACACAAGATCAAAGGTACCAATGACTTCAACAGTCTTCAATTGTTCACCTTAACACTGCGTGCTCCCAAGGGTAAGAAATCACGAAAGCACACCTTGCCCTTTGCTCTTTGTTTCAAGAAGGAGAATCACCAAGAAATATTCATTCAGCTTCTGAAGGAGGTCCGCAATTTGCAGGAAGTAACCCCGAGGTATTGGGGGGGAGAGAAAGAGGTCATCCCTACAATTGCAATGACTGACATGTGTTCTAACGACTGGCCTGAGCGATGTGCTAACTGCTGCCTCTCAGATAAAGGTTTATACCACAAGCGATGGGGGCATTCGTGTAAATTTGATGAGAAGACTACGCCTCCGTGCCGTCATTGCGAGTTAAGACGTATTGGAAATCTCCTTGGTTGTGATACTAAAAAGTTGGAAGGTTTAGTCAAGTGCGATGGCTGTTTGGACTGGTGGTCCCCTGGTCGCGAGGGTGTTTATACAGACGAGAGCGACAATTACCCCATCTACCCTAACCAAATCAGTTTGAACCATCCAACGAAGAGTGTACATTCTGTGAGGCTGTCCTTTCCTATGGTTGAGAACGCAGTCAATAGACTTGGAAAGTGGTATGAGGAAGCTGAAGGTACAAAATCAATGAAAAAGAAAATTGCAACAAAATACTTGCAAATGATAGGCTTTTCCTCGAAGCTAGGGGACGCCATCATTAAGGATCTTGAGCAGGACGTCTCTGTTCTGTCATCTGTTTCATACCCAACCATATTGAAGGAATACAAGGCCGTCAAAATTACGCTTAAACAATTTGGAACAATGCCAATGCACATGATGACTTTGGGTGTCGAAAAGTCTAATCTGAAGTTGCTTCCTGTCATTGTGAACAGGAGAAAGCCCGAACAGAACAAACTATGGCACAATTTCACTGAAGCCATGCAACAAAGTCAGAGTTTGATCAACACTCTGTCAGTAGACTGGTGCTTATCAATGTCCTTTTCGGGTAAGGACAAACAAGAACTTGGAACTGCCAACTGGCAATCAGACCACTATCTTGCATTCACCAGGTTATCATTGTTTCACTTTGGGACACTAGAGGGGATGGAGATACCAGAAGAGAGGAAACAAGTATTGCAAACATTTAAACGACTACATGTGGTGTGGTTTTGCTTAATGTCCAGTGTCTTCACAGACGACCCAGGTTCAAAAGTAACACCCACCAGGATCAATGATCTCGTAAAGGTCTTTCTTACATCTTGCAATTATCTTTGGCAAAGTTTGAAACACTTGATGAAAGAAGAGGAGACTCTTGATGGAGATGAAGAAGCCACTCTTGGTGGGGAGGGAAGCCCCCCTGATGATGGGGAACAACAACCAACAAAAAAGAAAAGGAAGACAAGTGGAGGTGGTAAAGGGACACAGCAACCAACCAAAAGTAAAGAGAAGAAAGAGAAGAAAGAGCCATTTTTTGCCACCAAATCCAATTACTTTAGCCTCTTGAACCTGGAAGAAATGATTCAGTACTTTGGTGATGCAGCTGATTCATGGGAGGGTGATTCTGAAAGTTATATTCAGAATATCAAGAGACAGATTGATGTTTTGCGCCACAACACTGGCTTTCTTAAAACAGTTTTGAGCAAGTTACTGCGTGATCATGTATTTGCTATAATCAACGAGGGCAACCCACACAATCATGATGGGTATGCTAGGACGCACAACTTCAGGGTGTACAAAAGTGATGAATACACGAAAAATCCATCCCTTGTCCTGGAGAAGGAAGACGTTGTTGTTGGTGTTATTGACAGTAGTGGCAAGATGATGATATGTGTGGATAATGGTGGGGGGGGAGGAATATCATTGTATGAAGTCATGTTTGATACCAATGGAGTTGAGCGCTACTGCCTATGGTATTGCAAGGCAACTTTGAAGCAACAGCCTGCCAAACAATATGAACGAAGGGATTTGCTCATAAATGACTGTACTGATTTCTTTCTCTTGCTGAAGTCTGTGAGTGTAGAAGAACAAAGAAGTAGGCTAAGCACTGTCATTTGTAGGAGTTGGAGGGTGAGGAGCCAATCTGGGTCGCTGGCACTTCTGGAGCTTGGCAAGAACGTGCTTCTGATGACAGATTCAGAGTAGGAAGGCATTTATTTATTTGTGAAAGGGATACTCTGTATTATGTTTATTGATGTGGACCAACTAAAATGGATATGTCAGACAGAGATACCTTACAGCCCTCATTTGTTATTTGATACATCTCCAATTTGTTTTGTACTGCAGATAACATAAATGACAAAATTCCAGCTCACCACAAACCTCACCAACAATCTTTGCTTAGCAAGACAATTATCAGAGACAGCACAAAATCATGATTAATCCCTCTCTCCACGGATACGACGAGCGAGCTGAATATCCTTGGGCATAATCGTCACACGCTTGGCGTGGATGGCACAAAGGTTGGTATCCTCAAATAGTCCAACGAGGTACGCCTCAGATGCCTGGTGAAGTGCATCGATTGCTGAGCTTTGAAAGCGAAGGTCAGCCATAGTTGTATCCTTGGCAATCTCACGAACTAGACTCTGGAAGGCTCCTTTGCGGATGAGGAGGTCAGTTGACTTTTGGTAACGACGGATCTCACGGAGGGCAACGGTACCGGGGCGGTAACGGTGGGGCTTCTTCACACCTCCGGTGGCGGGGGCAGACTTGCGAGCGGCCTTGGTGGCGAGCTGCCTACGAGGAGCCTTACCTCCAGTAGAAATGCGGGCGGTCTTTTTGGTGCGAGCCATCTTCCATCTGATGTGATGTAATGTATTGTTGTAGAAACTGGTGAGTGGGTAGTTGCTCCTTGACTGTTCACTTGATATGATAGCGCAAGTACAGAGTCTGTCTGCCTGCTAGTGGATTTTTCATCCAACCACAAACAGAAGGGTCCGAATTAACCATTTTTCTGTTTTCAACACCCTGATGTCAGTCTCAGATGCCCTGTTTATTGACCCCAATTATAATTGGGAACTCAGGCTGGTCAAACGATGTGAAGAAGAAGGGTGAGAATTGGAAGGATATGGCTGGCTGGAGGATTTTGCTCACTGACGGTTTCAAAAAGGTATCTTCTAGATTTAAGTGAGAAGAGATACCTTTTTTCAAATTAAAATGTGGAATGTACCAGTTCCTTCTTTGTTCGAGCAACCTTGGCTCCCATGCATACCTATCGTAATCGTCATTGCTCAAAGAATCTTGTTAGTTAAGCATAGACATAGACCCTCACTATGCACTGTTCATTGTTCATTCACCTTCACCTTCACCTTCGCCTTTATTAAACAATGATCAGTCAATTGAACCTTCAAACAATAGGTACATCATACATAGCATCATAATCATGTCCACTATTGTGCGAAAAGATCCAGCGACAGAATTAGCACCAGCACCTGATATATCAAACGGGGTTCGTCTTGTGCGTGTTCCACAGGATTACCTACACAATCACCTTCGAATATACTCATGTCAACACAAAATAGAACAACTTGCCTTTTGGCCAGCCGTAGTGTATGACAGTGTTGCTGACTTCCTTTGTAATGCACCGACAGATCATTTTAAGATGTTAGGCATCGAGGAAGGAAAGGCAATCAACTACTCTGGTCTCAAATCAAAATCAGTTGTGCGTCTGTTGGCATGGAACAATGACAAACGAATTACAGAGCCAGAATACATTGCAGTAAACAATGACAACTCCATAACAAACATCTATTCATTTGCTGATGACTCCATGGAAGGAATTGAAGAAATATTCTCACTTGTGAGGAAGGAGTTCAAGCACAACGACAACCCCTACGACAACAACCATGGTGCATGGGGAGTACGCAAGTATATTGATAAGTTCTTTCAAGCCATGCAGGAGGCTGAGAGTATCCGTCACCAAGCTGCCGAAATCCTAGGAAGGAGCATCATCCAAGGCACCTTTACAAGCACCCCTATTCAGTATCACAAAAGAGTCTTCCTGATGCGCCTTCGCAATATTGATAATTCTTTGCTCGGGTATTGGCCCGTGGTGGTGTACAATAACATGGATGAACTCTTTCATGATATGCCACAAAAGAATTCGCGCCAAAATACAACGTGTATTCAAATCAATAGAGATGAAATGTATCGTCGATTCATCGCTATTAGTGATCCAACAATAACAAATGATTTTTGGGGTATGTGGAAGGATCAGTTCGTGTATTGTCGATTCCTTGCTGTTGGTGTTGAGTGTGATGAGTGGGGTAATGAGTGTGATAAGTGGGGGGATCATCTTCAATATTTGCCATTTCACGCACCCAATGGATTGGCCAAGTTGGATTGCCAAGAGAAGATCCTGAATTTTCAAGACAATGTTGTTGAACTAGCTAAGGTATGTGATGAAAGGATCGAAAAAAACTCGAATGGCTCCAAAGAGGATAAACAAGACCTCAATTATCTAATGAGGTTGAGGAAAGCTACCAATGTTGCATCTGAATTGATAGCCAAGAGTCTTGCTGATTGCAATGAACATTCTGATAGCCCCTCCTCCCTGAATGCATGTTCTTCCAAGTGCACATCCAATGGCAATGGTCTAAATAATGATGCTGTATGCATTTCATCCTGCGATAGCAAAGCTACAGCCTCTTCCAATAACAGCAATGATGAAGAGTACACTCCCAATGAGACTTTGCTTGATGCTTTTGAAGAAGATAATGATTCTGTACCATCTCCCAACAATGATGTGGTGCCTGAGTCTGTTGATACGGTCGAGGGCTCACTTTCCTTAGCGTCACGGAGCTCTTCTGGTCCACAGACAAAGGCATCATTTCACAAGGGTAAGGGTAGGAATCAGAAGTGTTCTGTCAAACGAAGGCGCAGGTCAAGGAAAAAGAAATCTGGCTCAAGGCTCGTGTGGAACAAGAACTCAACCAATACTACGAAGGCACGTAATGACCGTACTTGCCTCATTGATGCTGTTCATGCACTCTTATTGACTGAAGAACAACTCAACGCAGCAACTGTATACAAGGCAATGGAATCAAAATTGGCCCCAGAAGGAGACACCTCTATTGAAAGTGTTAATGAGGCACTCACTGAATTTGGTATGGTGCTCCGACCGGTCACCGGACAGTATAGAAAAGAAGGTGGTCTACCTTATCACCTGCTACAAGAGCATGATTGCAAGCTAGTCATTAACATCAAGCTCACCAACACTCAAGGTCAGACTATGAATCACTCTGTTGCGTGGGATGGAAACATCATCCATGATCATCCAAAGATATGCATAGTCAATTGTACAACAGACCGAGAGTATTGGGATAGCAGTAATGCAGTATTTCACAAGTTGTATCCCAAGAAATTCTTCTCGAGCTGGCAAATCACTAATGTTTTTCTGTTGGAAACTTTTAGGGAGCTTGGATAATGCATTACAACAGAGGATTGTATTGGATAGTCGGATGTGATTTCGTATGTATTGTGTACATGATGTTTGGGTAGTGTTGATCGTAATGAGTGAAGTTGGGAAGTGTTGCTGGTTTGTAGAACATAGTATTATTATTGACGGTCAGTTATGATTTGGGTGATAGTCTGGCAGAGTTGTGTGTTCATTATATTCTCTTTGGTTTTCACGAGAAAATAAATGATGTGAAAACAGATACAATCGTGCAATATTGATGGATAGCTACAACGCTGGTGCAAACAGATTGCTCCCCCCTCCCATCATGTATATCACCTCAATTCCACAAACTCCCCATCAAATAACTACATCCAACTTTGGCCATGATAATATTGTTATGTATCCATCACTCCTGCCTAAATTGAATGAAGTTCTCATCCAAAGCCAACAAGAAACAAAAGCCCGATCCCCCCTGCTCCATTTGCATCGGAATGAAAAATCATGATTTCCCCCCTCCGTTTATTGTATATTTAGGTCCTCTCTCCACGGATACGACGAGCGAGCTGAATATCCTTGGGCATAATCGTCACACGCTTGGCGTGGATGGCACAAAGGTTGGTATCCTCAAATAGTCCAACGAGGTAAGCCTCAGATGCCTCCTGTAATGCCAAAACACAAGTGGATTGGAAGCGAAGATCGCTCTTGAAGTCTTGAGCAATCTCACGAACG
>Ga0213860_10000367_pt1 | contig 18028 bp, 11 predicted proteins | sample PICome_3_FD_160118 | JGI IMG/M metagenome (GOLD analysis project Ga0213860, IMG submission 160118) | Coastal seawater microbial communities near Pivers Island, North Carolina, United States - PICO550 | ecosystem: Environmental > Aquatic > Marine > Coastal | place: USA: North Carolina...
CATCCACTTAGGCAAGTTCTCGTATGCAGTTTGTAATCTGCCCAACAACTCCCTTGCAGTCGCTGCCTTGTTTGCCAATATGCCTATGTTAACACTATCATTAAAAATTGCATAGTGAAGTAGATAAGATACACACGTTGTAGACTTACCGGTCTGACGTGGCATCTTACAGATGTTAAATCTGTTGTTATGGAAATTATTAATTAATTTCTCTTGAAAGTCGTATGGTTTGAAAGCAACCAAACCCTCATCAAGAGAAACAATCTTTACATAGTTTTTTGCAAAGTAAACGGGATCATCTTTACACTTGACAAATTCTAAGACTTGTTCTTGAGTGAATTCAATAGGCGTATTCGCCTTTTTTAGATTCGGATTACCAAGATATACATCATCAGGCATAAGTTAATCAGCAGTTCCAGGCTCTTAATGATTTATTGATTCTGCTATCGGGGTCATTTGCAGTTTTTTTGGAAGTCAACTTTGCTTTCATTCCTTTCATTCTGGCGCAAAAGGATGCCCTGCGGGGATTTCCAACCTTCTTTGATGGTGCCTTAAGGTCGCTTCCAGGATTTTCTCTCTCGTAAGATTTTCTGCCTTTCTCGTTAAGGCCGCCTTTTGGATTCTTTCCTGACTTTTTTGTCCAGGCTGCTCCTTCTGCGACTTGGAGTAATGGTTGTCCGGGTTCATAATCGGAAACTGAAAAGGATGATAGTTTTGAACCTGGGTAAACCTTTTCTATCTCAGTTTGAACGTCTGCTCTGGATGGTCTAGCGGCGGATGGGAAGAACATTCTAATCATGTAATACTTTCCTTTCCAGACAAGGGACACAGCAATTATGTTTCCAGTTTTTGCTGGAAGACGAACAGCTTCTTGAACTTGTTCGGTTCCTTTCCAGACACCATTGGTGTCCACTACTGGTTTCATATTTGCAGGACCAATAATATCCGTTACCTCAGCAAAAGACTTTCCATCAGCAGTCTCAATGGATGTAGTCTCTTCTGCTTTTACGCAACGGTTATATGTCTTTCCGAAAAGTTTTTGCGTTCCCGCTTTTTTATATCCCTTCCAGCATTTCTTACCAGCTTCATTGATTTCAATAGCGTCAATTGATTCCAGAGCAGCAAGTTGTGCTGGTGAGAATCCTTCTTTCTTTGCACTATTTCCCCAATTTGCAGCGCCCACTTTACGGCATTTTACAAGGGCACCGGAAGCATATGCTGAAGGCCATACGCTATAGCGAGATTTGACTTTGTGGTAACAGGCATCTTTGGATCCACTGCCTTTACCTTTTTTGTCTTTTGCTTCGTCAATATTCAATACTTTGTCACCAACTTTTACATTGTTGGCCTCAAACCACCCACGGTTTACTTCTAATGCGTAGAGAACGTTTGCATCGGAGGTGATTGAGGATTCGTTTAATGGTTTTAATTCTTTAATAGTTTCGATTACACCATGCTCATTGATAAAAGCAATATCAAGAGGAATGGTGGTGTTCTTCATGTGGAATGCTTTTTCTCCTGATTCGTTAAATACGAAAAGCATACCACAGTCATCGCCTAGACTTTCCCTGAACATCAAACCTGCATTAAATGCATCCAACGAAGATGGAACTTCGATATGAAGAGGTAGATTTACAAATTCTTCTTTCATTTTCTTCTTGGGGTCGGTTGATACGTAGGTTGGTTTTGCAGCACCAGACTTTTGTGGTTGTCCGGGATCTGCAGCTCTCTTTCTTCTTGCAGCACTGTCACGTTCTTTATCACTCATGCTTCTTCTCTTTGAAGAGGAGACGCATTTAGGGGTTGATTTTTGTCCTGGTTGACGAGCACATGGTTTCCCATCATGCTTACCGCCTACCTGAACCCAACCCTTTACTTTACGACCAGACTTGGTAGTTCCACTGGACTTACCAAACCAGTCACGAAGACCTTCCTCATCAATAGAGGCACCATTCTCCTTGCGGAGCATTCCTTTAGGATCTACCATGAAACCCTTTGGAATTGGTTTGCAAACTTTATCTGTATAGCAGTAATAAGATCCTGCTTTACATCTTCCGTTCTGCTTTTCCTCATTCATCTTTTTAGTCTTCTTTTTCATAGTGTTGATGTATTTTCTAAAGACTGCTGCTTCAGAAGTTTTACCCATTTCTCTTGCCCTTTGTTCCATAGCAACTGCTGCCTGAATTTTATGAGCATGAGAACGACTTGAATTACGGATTTTTGTTACCGATGCTTTTGCAGTGGCAACGTCCTTGAACCCAAGACCATGAATAGTACCTTTTGGATTTTCATCCGTATAAAGGTCAGAGTGTTTTTTGGAATTTGCTGGTTGACCAGGTTTTCTAGGGATACGAGGATTGTTTTCCTCGTCAACTTTCTTCTTTTTGCCTTGACAATGAGCTCTCTGAGAGAACCCTTTTGGGTTATCACAGTTGATTGACTTTTTGTATTTGTCAGACCAACCCGCCATGAGAATAAAGAAAGTCTCTTATTATTTAGCAATCTTTGTAAGTTTTAGCGATTTCTCCACCGATTTCAGCACCAGTATCTTGACCAAGCATCACTGCCCACCCAGCCATCAACCAACCAATATAGGGAATACCAGTAAACATAGGAGCGACTCCAGTGGCCACACTAGCACCTACCATTCTCCCGGTTGACTCTCCAGCGCCCTCCGCTTTGATGCATTCTAGATTTTCGGCACTCAACTTTCCCATAGCACCACCCTGCAGGTGTCTACCGCCGTCCATTGTATACTCTTCTTCAGTTATCACATCAGATCTTCCACCAATTCCAAAGAAACCGTTATCTTTGTCAACATATCTGCGAACACCCATGACTTTCGGATCATTGGAGTTATATTGAATTCTATATCCTTCTTTTCCTGCTTCTACAGTATATGAGGTGTAATCTCCAACAGGAAGATTAATTACTGGAAGTTGTGTTCTATTAAAAAGATGACCCAATATTCCGATATGGGCGAATCCAAATAATGCTCCTATACTTAATGCAGCCCATTTGAATTTCATCACTCTTTACCAATACAACATAATTATATAGAATTTTATACCTTTGTTAATGTTTTAGATATCTTAAATACCGTAGAAGAACTAAACGCAGGAGTAGCTCTTACTCGTACATTTCCAGAATTTATATCAGCATCGAATGTTGCAAGAGCATCTCCAGTTTTAATTGTTCCAAATTCTGATAGGTAAACATCAGTTCCATCATGTAGCACATTTAGCGTTGTTACATGATACAAAGATCCTCTGGTTATCTGTACTTGATACTGTGCAGACCTAAAGACAGATGCATCAAAGGTATCAATATTAGATTCATCTGTTGTTGTGGTTGTTGCTGTGGCAGCATCTAGTTTTATTATTGTGGTTATACTTCCAGCACCAATTTCTAAACCACTTCTAGCAGTAGCAATACCAATAGAGTCTACATGAGTGACATCATCATAAGTTACTGTGCCACCAACGCTTAGATTGCCTGTGAGAGTAAGATTAACTCCAGTCGCATCGTCTGCTAATTCTGATGCAGATCCACTGCCAGAAATCGCTGTACTAGCAATACCAACCCATTCTGTTCCATTGTAAATCAGTAGTTGATTGGTGCCCGTGCTTTCATCAAAACTTACGTCTCCAAGATCTTTGATGAATCCAGCACCGCCGCCACCAATAGATGATAATTGTATCTGAATTCTATTGATGAATAATCTATAGTGATCCTGAAGTTGCTTCAGAGTCACATAATCTTGATCCAAAGATGTGAGAGGATCTTTAGTTTTAGTATCAGGACTTCCTGGAGTAATAGGAGTGTCTTCAGTCAGAAGTGTCTTTTCACTAAATTTAGAAAGAACATCTTCAATATGATTTACTTTCTCGATAAGAGCTTGATTCTTCTCTTCAATAGAATCAATATGAAGTTTGCTAATTACATCTTGAACTTCTTCCTTAATATTTTCAATGTGCTCATTCTGTTTCTTGATATGAACTTCATTGGTGTTTAAGTTGACTTCAAGACCTTTGATCTGCTCAACTAATTCTTCTTCAAACTTATATACTTCTTTCTTTAATCTTTCATGATATGCAGAAGTGCTGATGTCAAGGTTTTCTTGAAGTTCTAAAACATCTTGAACTGTAGTTTCTTCAATCCTTTCAAGTTTTTTTGCAAAACTTTCTAATTGACCAGAGAATCCTTTTAGTTTTTTATCTTCAGTTACTTCTCTTTTCTTTGAATCCCTACACAATCTTGCATAAGATTCAAAAATTTCTTCAGTTTGATTCTTTGATTCTTGAATGGTTGTTTGAACTTTTTCTAAAAGAGAATCAATATCAGTTTCTTTGATATTGTTGACTTTATAGAGATTTTCAATTTGCTCCGTTAGACCATCGACTTTTTCGAGAACGGATTTTTCTAATTCCTTGACTTCTTCCTCTGACTTTAACTTAGATTCCACCAGCATTTTGCTGTACTTTGGAATCTCTGTTTCAGTAAATTCTTTAACGGTAGTATTTAATTCCTCTAACCGTTCATGATATGTCTGGTTGATAAAATTAATTTTTTCGTCAAAGATACTCTGAGCTTCATCAAGTTTTTCTTCAGTTCTTAACTCAGTTTCAGCAAAAAACTTTTTGTATTCTGGTAGATCCTCATTAAGAAGATCTATCACAACTCCTGCAATATCACCAACTTCCTCTCTTATTGCAGACAGACTGTCCTCATTGATGGTCTCTACATTTTTTACAATCTCTTTTAATTCTTCATTAACATCAGAATTAAATTCCTCTAAAGAAGATTCTACTTCAGATTTTAAATTTAAAAATCTATTATCAATTCGGACTTCCGATTCTGAAATTAAGTTTTTATATTTTGGTACGTCAATATCTAAAAACGAATTGACCATTTCAGAAAGACCTGAAAAGTCCTCACTAATTTTATTAACAATATTTTCATTTACACCAGAGATCTTATTCTCAATTTTTTCAATTGCTTCCTCTACGAAGAAAAGATGTGCCATCATGGCATCATCCAACTCTTCTTTTTTGATTAGAGTTTGAATTTCTTTTTTTACATCACCAATCTCATTAGAAATAGTTTCAACTTTTTCAACATTTTCTTTAAAACTTTCAAATGTTGAAGAAAAATCAGTCAGAGATTGAATATGATTCAGATTACTTTTGAAAGCACTAAAAGCCTCAGAAATTTTCTCAATTTTTTCTGGTTTTGAAGAATGCAATTCTTCTTTAACAGAATCTAGAGAACTTTCTTTTTCAACTTTAAAAAAATCGGAAGGCTTCTTTAATGCCACTTAATATTACCTCAGCTTTAGTTATATTTATTTTTTATCTGTATCTTCATTCTGAGATTTCAGAAATTTTGATAGATCTGAAGTAGATCCAACAAAAAGAGCATTTGTTACATTCGTAGGACCTTTCTTAGATTCTTCATTAACATCCTTCAGTTTTTTCTGAAGGTCCAATAATTTATCAGTCGCATCAGCAACATTTTTGATTAATTGTCCAGCAACCTCATATGCTCTAGGCATTTCACTTTCTTGAGCTAATTCAAGAATACCATTGATTGCCTCTTGACCTTTTTCAATTATAGAATAAAGATTACCCCTTGTATACTCATAATCTTTATCAACATCACTTTTTTGTCTTTCTAATTTTTTAGCAACTTCGATTGACTCTTTTTCTGCAGAGACAATTTCTGTCTCTACGTTAAATGCATCATCTAAACCATCATATTTTTTAGTCATTTTCATTCGTATGTACCACTAAATCCGAAGTCATCTCCAAATTCTACGAGATCACTATCCTCTGTGCCGGTATAGTCAATACCCTTAATTTCTGCACCTCTGAGGTGTGAAATGACAGTTGTTCCATCTTTACCTCTTTCGACGGTAATTTTGTTACCAGATATCTTGGTAACAAACATTTCTTCTCCACCAATCTCAACATATTTTTTAAGTGTGATTGCAGATCCACTATCAACATTAAATGATGTTGTGGTTGTTTCAATATCCTCTGCAAGATTAGTGACGACATCTCCAGTGTAATCTTTAATTGCTCTAGGAGTAGATTTATAGGTAACATCTCTAGTAGTGCTCCTGCTATCTCCAGAGAGATAACGAACAGAAGCAGATTTGATGATATCTGATGTGGCAGAAGAAACAGGGCCAAACAGATATGTTTTTGCAGTAAACCTTAGTGTATACAAGAGAACTCTACGAGTTTTGTAATCTCCTTCATAGTCATCTTGCATTGTGATGTTTTCTAACACCACAGGAATATCTCTCTTTTCAGTAATAGATCCAACCAAATTTACTGTAAGGTTATATGCTGGTTGGAAATAAGGTAAAATTTGTTCTACAATCTGAAGGGCATCATCATTTAATTTAGTCATGATGCTCAATTCAAATTGCATATTATAAGGAACTGGCATATATGCTTTTTTAACACCAGTATCATTATCAGGATCTTTAACAGTAAATTGCTGTGTTGTAGTTACCTTTCTGGTTTGGTCATAAGTCAAACCAGTAAACTCAAATGACATACGAGGCAATGACATTGCCGTCGATTTATTCAAGTCAGGAGACTGCTCAAGTCTTGCTAAAAACTTTTGAATAGGACCATAAGCTAACGGAACTTTGATAATACTTGTAGTATTATCTGAAGAGTCCGTGTGCTTAATTTCAAGATCATTAAACAGAGTACCAAAAGAAATAATGGTTCTCCTCAAGATCTCGTTATAAAAATACTCAAACATTTTTAGATTCTTGTTACACTATATTTATGGAGTGCCAAAAGGATTGGCTTCACTAAAGTCTAAAATTTCATCTGCTTCAGTTTCAAACCCATCATTATCCTCATATCCAGTCTCTCCAGGACCATCATCAATCACTCTAATAATACTAGTTGCACTAGAGGAAGATCCTGTGATGGTCTCTCCTCTCAAGAATATTCCATCAACATCATAGACATCCAACTCAACAGTCTCTGCATTCCATTTTCTAACCTTGGCGGTTGCGCCAGAAGTTCCACCAGTGATAGTTTCGTTGAATGAGAAATTTCCAGAAGAGGAACTTCCTGGAACTGCAACAGAAATTGTTGGCGGTACTGTATAACCAGCACCTGCATTTGTTATGTAAATCGCTGAAATAGTTCCTGCTGCGCTTACAATCGCTGTTGCAGCAGCAGAGACTGTAGATAGACCAGTAAAGGTGATTGTGGGTGCTGTAGTGTATCCTGAACCACCTCCGGTAACGGTAACAATACCGATAGCACCATGATTAGTAATTACTGAGGTTCCAGCAGCACCAGTTCCTTTTCCATCAGTATTATTTGTGAAGAACTGAACCTTAGGTGCAACTGTATATCCAGATCCTGGATTTACAAGCGGAGCACTTTGTACAACGAGTTGATTACTATTTGGTTGTGCAGACCCTGTGCAAACGACAATATTACCAAGCATGAATGCCGATGCGATACCAGTTACTCCACCAGCTGGTGCAGAGGATATTGCAACTCTAGGTCTAGCAAGATAACCAGAACCTCTATTTGTAATATCAATGAATCTGACTGCACCATCCACAACAGTAGTTACTGCAGTTGCGGATGTTGCAGTTCCAACCAATGTAAATTTCTGAAGACCAACACCCTGGAAGATGATGTCTCCATCTGCACCTTCGATTCCTTCAAGAGTATCATCAATTTCATCAACACCAGTATCGATGATTTCATCTTCAATACGGAAGAGTTCGCATCTCAATTCATAAACATAATTTTTCTGTAGTTGATAGAAAGGTCTTTCATGTTCAACATATTTAATTTCAAATAAACGATCTCCTAGTGGAAAATAAATTAAATCACCCTCTTTGGGGCGAGTAGAAAGTTTTACATTAGACTCATTTTTCATCAAAGGAGAGATATAGTTTTCAAATCTCTCCTTTGAAATGATTAAGGTAATTTCGTTTGTTTGCTGTATTCCAAATTTTGAAAGTAATGTTGGATTATCTCCATATCCATCAAAAGATTCAACATAGGCTTCAATCGGATATGCGTCATCAAATTTAGACTCAACAACCTCTCTCATGAGAGTTTTTTCAGTCATGTATTTACGAGGCATATAGTGAACCTCTACACCATACATTCTGAGTTGTTCATTAATTAAGTCTTGTACAAGACTTTGCTCACCTGATGAACCTTGTTGAAAAAATGGATTTAACATAATCCTTACCCGATCATATCAAGAGGTGGGAGTTCATATGTGTTAGACATTTGCTCTCTGATGATTTCAAGGTCTCTCATACCATCATCATAAATTTGTCTTCCATTTAACTCAGTGCCACCTGGGAGTTTTACACCTTGGAATTTGATCAAGTTTTGGCCCCACTGTTTTTTAATGAGAGCAGTTAGATATCTTTTTAAGAAAGAATCGTTATAGACTCTTGAATAATCTGAGGGATCAATAGTTCTATAACAGTCGAGAATGAGATATTCATCTTTCTTGACACTGCCCCAATCAATATCCAAATATAATCGATCTTGTCTTTGATTAAATCTAATTCGTTTCTCCGTGTTTAGTGCAAAGTCGAGATCTTCTAAGTATCTCTTGGTCATCGCATAACTCAAGATTTCTGTAGATCCTAAACCATAAATGTCATTTAAGAATAATTGATACTTAACACTAAACATGTTATTTGTTGTAGTGTTTGATCCATCAAAGCGAAAAATCTTGTTTACACCAATAACCGCTGGAGGAATCTTGAGATAGTTATTATTCTCTGTAAAACTAAATTGAGTCGTTACACCAACACTTTCTGTAACCGTGGTGGTAGTAATTCCACTAACTCCTGCTGTTCCAGGACCTTTTCCTCTGTTTATATCGTCTTCTGTAATTTTGTAGTGTAAAAATGTTTGAATTACACCATCAAAATGTCTCTCATGAAAATACTGAATAGCATCATCTACCAGATCTTCAATCTGTTCATCAGCAACATTAATTTCTAATACTGGAGCCCCAAGTTGTCTCTTACAGTAGGTAATGAGTTCTTGTCGGGTAGATGGTTGTGCCATTTACAATATATTACCTTTTTTATATTTATAGTGCCGTTATTGATGACACTCCTGGACGTACAAGAATATTACCATTAACCAACGTGTAGAATGTATTGCCAGAACTGACAATCACATCATATACATATCGACCTTCATTTAAAAGTTTAGTTTGTGTTCCACCAAGCGAAATACGAACTTTACCATCAGCAGCACTTGTAAATCCAACAGCAAAAGTTGCTGCAGGAAAAGCAGTAGACCCGATAGACACGCTCTTGGTCATTTGAGATGAACCAGAGTATCCTTCAAGACTAAAAGCAGTATTAGATGTGCCTACAACCTCAAAGTTTCCTTCAAAGTTTGCTCCACCAAGAATGTTAAAATTAGCTGCAGGTGCTGCACTAGCATCTGGATCGAAAGTTATCTTCTTAGTTGTCATCTGACGGTATTCCTATGACTTGCATTGTCTCTTGTTGTTTATAATATAACTTGATGAAAGATTTGGCGACATTTCTAAGTTCTTCACGATCATCACAATTATCTATCTCAGATGCAAGTTTCTGATATGCAAAACTTTTTGATAGATTTTTGAGTTCAATAGTATCAGGATCCATTTGCTAAACTCCTTAAAAGTAGTTTGATTTCATCTAAGTCATCCTTCATACTAGCAAGATCACTCTCAAGTTGTTGTATCTTTTGTTTCTCTTCACCCTGAGTGTTACGTCGGGAAATATATTCATTATATTGTGACTTGCTAGTATTAATGATGCAGTTTGTTTTTGAATCTCTAACTAGGTGGGTTTGGCCCTCAACTTTCTGTTTCATATTATGCAGTGGTAATCACTCTCAGGTCTCTCATTCTAGGTGGATAAGTTTGATTAGAACTTGTCAGGAGAATCTTAACTCTGAATGATTTGAATGATGGAAGATCATTAGCAGTGAAAGTATACTCTCTGAAATCAAGATCTTGTGATTCAAAACCAGAGACATCAGAAACTGTGTTGTATGTATCTGATTTACCACTACTCTTATCTGGAGAAATAATTTCTCCCCTTTCATTCAAGTTATCATAACCTGGGAAAGGAACAAACACTGGTTCAAAGTTAGAACTTTCGCTGATTGCATAGAAGACTCTAATGTCAGCATAGTTGTTGATGTGAGAATCAACGATAACCTTAATTGAAGTCGCTGGATTTTCTAAAGTATTTTCTTTAGAAATATACTGACATGCTGTTGGATCATCATTCAAACTATTTACTCTATTATCAGTGAGATAGTTAGAGATTGGTTCATTAACTCTGTTAGAGGTGAGAATAGCACTCATTCTTTGAGAATCAATAACAGGAGACAGAGCATCGTCATCAGTGCTTAAGTTAAGACTAATTCTAAGTGATCTGTTACCTGGAAGAGGCTCAATGGTTGAATTATTATTCTCATTTACACGAGATGCAATAATTCTTGGAGAGTTGAGATAGTTGCTATTGTTTAAAGCAATTCCCTCAGTTTCCTGAACAACAAATGGTAAATCGGTTCCAGTTCCAGAGCCATCATTAATGCTAGTTCCAGAAATTGTTGTCATCTCAGCACTCAGAGAAGTTCCTGGTAAAGTCAGGTTTTGAATCTGAGGAGTGATGATCTCAAAAGGCATATTTTGTGTAGCCTTGACATTAATTCCACCGGTTGATTTTGTCTGGTTGAAGTAGAGAATTGGGAAACTTTCTCCAGTTGATCTACCAACACCGTTGATACCCATGTCAACTTTTACATTATAAGAATCAAGAGTCAAAGGATTAGACACGGTTACATTATCAAGTTCATGAGTGGTGTTGATTCTTCTTAGAGAAACGCCACCTAACTCATACTTATAGACCAATGTTCCAGCAGGATAATCTTTAGAAAGTGTGCTATCAACTTGTCTTGTTATTCCGCCAATTGTGTTAGATGAGGTTTCTGTGTAAGAGATAATCTCATCACCAATCAATAGATAACCAGCATTGGTTGTTCCGACACCAACATTTTCAAATGTTCCAAATTCTGATTCATCTGAAACTGAGATATCAGCCGTAGAACTAGAATTATATGCTACAGAGAGTTTTGTTGGTTTAATATCAGAGAGAACATCGGAAATAATAACTCTATTTTGTTCATGGTGCATACCATGATTCTTATGATCAACCACAATGTGATGACCATCAGTTACAGTATCAATAGAAGAAATCAATACATTTGCACCAGTTCCATTTAGAGTTGTTCCAACTCCAACGCTATTGGTAAACATGACAGTGTTACCAGCACCAGTCACGAAGTCTCCCTGAACATTATCAAGAATCAACTGATTAGTTGAACCAAGAGATACGACAGAGAATTGTGCATTCAAACCTGCATTAAGGTTACCAATTCCATTTGGAAGGGTAAGAACATCACCAACGGTATAACCAGATCCACCAGCATTAACAGTTGCCGCAACAGCAACACCGTTTGCAACGTGGATATTTGCAGTGAGATCAGCGCCAGTTCCAGTGATGCTACTCAGAGCAACACCAATGTAACCAAGACTTCCACTAGATGGTGTAAGTCCAATACCTTGATTGACAACACTCATGGTTCCTGTTGCCGATCCAGCACTACCGACGAAGTTACCAGTTGCATTGGAGGAACCAGCTTGGGAAACAGTGTTTCCAAGTTCTAATTGATTACCAGTGAACAGAAGTCCTGTGTTCAATCCAACCCTAATTCTCTTAGAACTGATATTGATTGGGTCAGGCATCAGTGTTGGAACTTGTCCATTTCCTTCTGCAAGGATAGGACTGTAAAGTTCCATGGTGCCAGAAGAATCAAATCTTGCTCTGTTGAGAACAAACTTGAGATCTTCCCACTGACTTGGTTCCCATGTAGAGGCATTTTGTGACTTAAAGAATGAACCAAGGAACGGTTGAGTGGAAACAAACTCATCGCTCAGTAAATCATTTTCACCAACTCTGGAGATGAAGACCTTATACTTAGTGGATGCGGAAACTAAGCACATCGCATATTCAGTTTGCTCTTCAACATAAACTGGAGCATCAAATGTAATTCTAGTAGCCACACTACCATCAGTTGATGTGGTAATTTGAGCAGGAGTTACAGTTACTTCAGAGAAAGGTAAGATCTTCTGAGTTGGTATTCCATTTTCCATTGTTCTAAGTTGGAAAATAACAGGAATGTCATTAGGATCTTTATCTGAGAAGTAAATATCCACACTTGTGAGGAATACTCCTGTATCTCCAAACACTAAGAAGGATTGTGCGATTGGATCCCATCCTCTTCTTCTACGTCTACGTCTTCTTCTACGACGTGGTGGAGGTGGTGGTGGAATAAATCTACTTCCAGTTTCAGTTGTTGTGGTTGTAACATCGGTGACAACAGTGCCCGCATCATCTGTTCCAGTAAATTCTCTACGATTTATCTGCTCTCTTTCAGCAACAACTTCAACTCTAGCATTTCTTACAGAAACAATAGTCTCTTGAACTGTTTCAAGAGTTCCACTTGCCACATAATTTTCTGATGCAAGCGTCTGAGCAGTGTCGGTATTATTAGTTGAACTGTCAGTTAAGGTAAATGTCTTTGTTCCAGTAGCAAATTTGGGATTTGTGTTGCGATTTGGATTTGGAATGAAGAAACTTCCAATAACATCAGAACTTAAGTCACTTACAAGTCTCTTGTTGACAATCTTTGCTTGAGCTCCAGAGGTTCTACCTCTCAAAACCATTCCAGTTTCAACATATCCGAAGAAATCTCCAGATGGTTGCTCTGCCAAAGAAAGAGTATCAACATTGATAACACTGCTTGTGGATGAATAATTTGCTGGTAGGTTTACAGCATTTCCACCATCAAATAGTTCAAATTCGCCACTTTCAGATTCACCAGAAGCTGCACCAATAGTAGAAGTATATGGATTACTTGCATATGTTCTTGTTGGTGCGTTGTAAGGACCTTCTTTGTGATTTGCTTGTGCCGTTCTAAATGTAATTAATCTAGAATTTCCAATGGTTCCTTCAACAGTTTCTCCCACCTGGAAAGTGCCAGAAACCATTTCAATCTCAAGAAGTTTAGGAACAACGAATTTAGCAACACTTCTATTGTCAAAGAAAGGATATACCTGAGTAAGTGGTTTAAATCCTCTTCCAACAAATTCAATATTTCTAGAACGCATGAACGAGATGACATCTCTACTGATGGTTCTATCACCAAGACTAGAGGTCTCTAGTTGTGGAGTAATGAGTTGTCTTCTGCCATTTCTAAAGTCAAATCCAGTTCTAAAGTTATCAACAAAAGTATCTTGGAATGTTGTTCTTGTTGTTCTCTCGAAATCTCTTACTCTGGTTCCGCCACCTTCACCATTTCTTGTTTGGAAATTGGTTCTACCAGTAACCTCTGTTCTGGTTCTTCTTCTGGTGACAGAATCAGTTCCAGTCCACCTTGTTTGCCAAGAATTCCAAAGAATCGGTGTTAAACCTGTTTGTGGATCAAAACCACCAAACTCTCTTGTTGCCGTTTGCACAGCCTGGGCATAGTTACCCTCAACATCAATAACTTTTGCTTGGAGTCTAGCAGTGTCAGTCCAAGTGTCTGATGCTGGGGTGAGTTTAATATTTGCTCTCCAGAAACTTAACAAGAATGGAGTTACAAATTCAGTTCTGGTTGCGAATGGTTGTTTTTCATATTCAACTTCTTCATAGTTTAGAGTAATAATATCACCAGTCTTCCTGATATTAGTTCCTTCAGGAGCTCTTGATCTACTATCTTGAGTTAAATCAACTCCTTCAACAGGACCAAGAACTAAATCAACAGCATTTGTGTAGTGGGTTGCTCTACATTCTTTATTTGTTTGGTCAATACTGTTTTTGATTTTAATGTCATCTTCCTGAGCTTGGAAAGATGTAAAATTATCTACAAAGAATCCTGATTTAAATCTATTGAGACCAGCGTTATCGGGAATAAACAAATTAGCAGTCTCAGTCTCAAGCATTGAAAGAGACGTGTAATACTCAAGATTCCTAATTCTATCCTCAAGTTTACCAATATCTCTCATGGTAAATCTCTTATGATCTAAGAAAGATATCGAGGCATCCTCTATTCTGTAGAGATATGGTGGTAACTCAATGGTTGCAATTTCAAGAGCATTGTTGATTGGATCTGGTTTTTCTGGATCTTCTGCGGGAAGACCAGTTACAAGTCTGAATCCACCACCCTGATCAACATATAATCTATCAATTCTTCCCCCATAGAAAGAATAATTTGTAGTGATAGATTCGTCAGATGCTAAAATATTTGTGGCTGAGTTTCCTGATGTGGTAAAACTTCTACCTAAAAATTCAAGAGGTGATCTGGTTGATTCTGCAATGGTATAACTTGAAACTTTAGGTCTGATATCAATAATATCAGTGTTTCTATTACCATTAATTGTTTGAATATCTCTACCATAATCAAAAGTATCATATGAATTTTTAGTGGTAATATCTCCATCATCAGATGATTCATAGTAACCACTTTCAAAGTAGATTTTTAATCTTTTGCTTGGTTCTTTTACGTTTGGTTTTCTTGTTAAAAATCCATGGCCATAGAACGTTGCCTTCTGACCAGTATTGAAAGTATAATTTGCAGATACATCTTTACTTGGATCATCCAGTGTAGTGATGACTGCTTGTAAGTTTGATTCTGCAAATTTAACAGATTCTCCCTCTCTAAAGACACCATCAGTCTGATAGAGAATAGTGATTCTAGTATCAGTTTCTCTTTCAGCAACTATCGCAACTGCGCCAGAATCTGTTCCAGTGATTCTTTCCCCAATGATTAAATCGGATGTTTTTCCAGCAACAGAAGAAATAGACGTTAGTGTCATTCTAGGTGCTGTTGGATCAGCAGTGTCAAAGGATTCAAAAACACCTAATACATCAAGAACGTCTCCGCTGTTGATTGAAATCTTTTCGTCTTGTACTCTAGTTCCAAATGGGAAGGTGCCAAAAGACAAACCATCATTTAAAGTTGTAGCTCCAATACCAGACCCATTTAACTTAGATGCAGTAATAACAACAGTGTTTACTCTATTCTTTCTCTTAATTTTTGCTTTTGGCTTAAGTTTCTTAATCGTAGTGATTAATTTTGCCTCCATGTTGGCAGACAAATCAGTTCCAATGTTATTAATCTGAAGAATGGTATTACCACTAGTAAATGCCATTTTATCAGATGTAAGAACTTCAATTGTTCCATCATTTCTGACAAGAGAATATCTTTCCTCATCAAATGGTAAGAAGGTTTCGTTATCTCCAGCAGTTACAGCAGAATTAAGTTGATCATCTGTGGTGATGATAACGTCAAACGATTTTCTAATGATTAGTTGAGCATCAGAAAGATCAACATCAGAGATGTTTCTCTTAGGCATTTCAGTGTATAATCTATTGTTATTAGCGTCTGCTAAAGGAGTTGCAACAATTTTAAAGTCGTTAACATTTTGAAGATTACCTGCTCCTACAGCAGGGATAGTGCCATCAGCAGTCCCTGGAAGCGTGGTAACACCAATTATATCAATACTAGACGATCCAACACTAACAACCCTTGCTGTGGTCGTTGTAGAGGCAGCTCCAGCAGTGTTAGTGAATCGAACCAGACTATTAACTTTTAAAATACCTGGGAAGTTTGGATTTGTGCTGGTGACTGAGCTAAGACCAGTTGTTCTATCTCTTCCAGCAATTCTGGCAGGACCAATTTCGACAACAACTTTTTGAATTGTATCTGCATTAAAAGTTTGACCAATACCAGTAGCACCTGGACCTACAGATACTTGAGGACCACCATAAACAGATTTCACATCAGACATTCCGAATGATGTCACTGCAGTAGCAACTCTTGAATCTTCGATACCATTAAAAATAAATGGTTCATTTACCAAGAAGTCACCAGTTTTCTCATATACAGATATGGAGGTGCTATTAGAAACATCACTTCTTAAGAAAGCAGTCGCTCCGCTATATTTTCCTTTTACAAATGTTGGAACAGAGAGCGTAGTTGACTCGTTAAGAGTAATATTTGTTTGGAACTGAACATCAAACAGGGACAAATCCCATTGATTGACATTTCCATTTTGAGCATCGTATGATCCAGACTCAAGAGCAAAGTCATATATTCTTGCTAAACCAATTTCTTGCCCATCAGCTGTATCTCTCGAACCATCAACTCTTCGATCTCTTAAACTTACAATATAAGTATTTCCTACACCAATCTGAGGAGATCCATGAACACCATTAACACGAACGGTTATACCAGTATTGTAGTTTACTGCCTGATTAGTTAACTTGGCAGTAGACCTTGGTTTTGGAAATTCTACCAGGGTGTCAGAAATAGTTTCTACATCATACCCTTTTACAAATGCTCTACCAGGTGAAATAGAGTATAAACCGATGTCATCACTTACTACAGATCCATCAGGAGTTCTCTGACCTTCCTCATAGATACCACCATTTCCAATACCGTTGTTTAAAGCCTCTACTGTATTAACATCAAAAGGAACTACAGTATAGTCTCCAGATTCTGCAAATGTTCTCTTTGCAAGTTCATCACCAATTAAATTATATTGTGATGTATTTCTATTATAATCAGTTTTTAAAACGCCATCTTGTACTTTTACTAACTCAACGAAATTAGCATCATTTAAATCATCTAAATCTTTTGCAAATAATGAACAGGTAATTTTTAATCTGTCTGCTCCAGGAGCTGCATAATTATTAAAACCCTTTGAGTTATCAGTTAAAGATTCATCCTCATCAGAGTTTACAGTCTCTTCTAAAACTCTAAAACCAATTCTTAATGAGGGTGTGTTTGAATATTGACTTAAAATTAACGTTTGAGCATTTACATTTGCAAAGGTGCCTCTTACAAAATAAACGCCGTTGTCTATTGAAAATGCACACCCAACAGAAGTTGCATTTTCAGAAATCGCTGATGCAATTGATTCTCCTGCAGGTATAAAGATATTATTTTCAGGACCAGAAACTATATCAGAATCTGATGTTAAAAGTTCTCCGTCAGAAAATACAGACTGAACATTATCAACACCCGTTGATAGGTATGAAACATATACTGTGGTATTACTTCTTTCACTCTCATCTGCAGTTATAAAATTTACGATCTCTGCAGTAACTCCAGAACTAAGACCAATTATTTTTTTCCCAACCAACTGAGAAAGATAAGATTCAATTGGAACTCCTAAATGAGTGTCATTGAGTTCGAGAGCATAATATCCAGTATCAAATGTTGTATTTCCGGGAATAACTTTAGCACCCTCCTTAAACATGTGGGTGCCAAACTTTTCAATCTGGTTCTGAAGTATGGACTGTAAACCAGTTAACTCCCTCGCTTGAACAGGATAACCTGGCTTAAAAAGAACCTTGTAATAATCATTTGACGAATCAAAATCATCAAAATATGGGGATACATTGAGGTTGGTTTGTTGGGCCATGGTTTATTAGAACTGCAGTATGACTTTAATATCTTCCTTTTGATTAGAAGACCTGGTAATAGCGGGTCGGTTGTCAACATAAATTATATCTCCAGAATATTTTGCAACCTCTGGATTTGACAAACCATTCGTAAATGATTGACCAAGGTAATATGTTCTATTATTTAGAGTGGTTGACAGACCGCTGAAAGTAGTTGCAATGTTCAATCCAGAGGTAGTTCCAACAATTTCAATGCTTCCGTTTCCAGTTACAGTTGAGGAAAAACGTGTCAAATTATACCCATATACTGGATTAGTTTGTGCAGTTCCTACAGTATTAAATCCTGCCAGAGTTCTATCCTGCCAATACTTTAAAACACCAGTAACTTGGTCATAACTAATAACCTTTCCAACTGCTGTTACCCCAGTTCCAACTGTTTGTTCAATCAAAGAGTCTGCGGTGAATGTTGCCGAACTATACCCAGTA
>Ga0213860_10000369_pt1 | contig 17998 bp, 31 predicted proteins | sample PICome_3_FD_160118 | JGI IMG/M metagenome (GOLD analysis project Ga0213860, IMG submission 160118) | Coastal seawater microbial communities near Pivers Island, North Carolina, United States - PICO550 | ecosystem: Environmental > Aquatic > Marine > Coastal | place: USA: North Carolina...
CCAAAGCTGGTCGTGGAGTGTCTGCATCGTCCCAAGCAAAACAAATCCTATTCATTGACGACACAGAAGCAGCACTCGCGGAGAACAAAGCACGCGGTCTGAATGCTCCTGGTTGGTGGTCCTACTTTACCTATACCGATACGGAAGGTAACACCCGTCACAAGGCAGAGATGCTGGTAACCATCGCTGGTCCTGATCTCAACGCTAACGAGACTCAGGCAGACGACGCTGCAGCAGCAGACGTTTCTGTAGCAATCACCATCAATACACAACCAGCAGATACTGCTGTTGCTGTTGGTGATGCACTGCAACTTGTCCTTGCCGCTATCGCAACTCCTCCTGGTGATGCTTCCGTACTCACCTATCAGTGGCAGAAGAAGTCTGGTCGTTCTTGGAAGGACGTTTCTGGTGAAACAGCAACTACTCTTGACGTTGCCTCTTATGCCGAGACAGATGCTGGTTCCTACCGCGTCAAAATCAACTCCACTAATGGTGGTGCTGAGGTAATCTCTGCTACCGCTGTTGTAACTACTGCGTGATAAATGATTATTAATGAGTTGACTCCAGAAAACTGGATGTTCTTTGCTATTCAAAATTATAATAATCCGCAGTCAGTCACATATAGTGACTTTGAAGAGGATCTAAATAGAATCAGATACATCAAACGTTTATTCAAACGATATGAAACAAGTGGTGAACTGAAAACTCATCTTATCTTGAATCATATAATTGTAATGTATAATGTATTTGGTGATGCTGCTACGCCTCTGCTCTTTTATAAGACAGAGGCGACGCATTGGAGTTACCTAAAAGCGTTCATGTTTTTCTTAGAACGATTACCCGATAGTTTAAACGATAACGTAGATCAAGAATGTCTAAAGCAACTGAATCTAATCTAAATGAAATGATGCTTGGTAATGGTGCTGGTCTCGCCATGCCACCTGCATTCGTTTTTGTCAATACTAAGGGTGCTCGTAAATATAAAAAGAACAACAAAGACAAGGTAGATGGTCGCACCTCAGGTGCGAAAAATATGCTCTCTCGTATCAACAAAAGAAAAATGAAGGAAGAACTAGAAACACAAACTATTTCTGAAGCTGTGCCCTCGGAAACTGAGAGAGCACAGAAGCAGATCCAACAGGGCAAGAAACTTAATCGCCAGAAAGATCTGCAGAAGAAGCGTGAAGACGCTAAGAAAAAGATGCAGAACAAAACAAAGGAGATGGACACCTTGATGAAGGCACGTCTGTCTGACTTTAAAAAGAAAGCATCTGATCAAACTAAGAGACTTAAGAAAGAAGAAACTGAAGTGACTACCAACATGATTACTGAAACTACCGACGCACTAGAAGTTGCACTACAAGTTGCAACCCAGGAACTCAATCCTACTGGCGAATCTTCCTTTGCTAAGATTGATTTTTCTGATGGAACTTCCCAGAACCTAGACAACTTCTCTGCTAAGAGAATTGCTGCTTGCTATGCACAACTAGATGAACCCAAGCAACAGCAGTTCCGCTACATGCTCAACAAAGATGCATCGACCTATCAGTCTGCTCTTGACTTTGCAGTAAGGAATGTCTGATCATGGCATTTGGTCTTGGTAGATTAGCAGTTTTAGAATCAAAACTGAACATTTATGAAGATCTCTCCAAAGAGATGCTTGACAAATTAGAAAAAGCAGTCGGGACTATCTCGGAAAACAGCAATAAGATTGCTGTTATTTTAGAGCGCCACGAAAACAGATTAGATGAAAGCGAGAGGGCAGATAAATTGATTATCGGTATGTTGGAAGAGATGAAAGATAGGCACGAAAAGGATAATGAAACTATCCACAACAGAGTGTCTGCTCTCCAAAAGAAAGTAGATGTAAATGCTAAGTTTGTCATTGGTGCTGGCGCTGTTCTCGCTACCATTGTGGCAATCCTACAAGTGGTCCCACCTATCATTAAAGCATTGACACCTGCGCCAACAGCTGCTATCATGGGCGAAGTGAGATCGTCCATCCGTGAGTTATCTTGACACAAAGTATATCAGTCTAGTATCTCCACAGCTGGACAAGTTTACTAAGAAGAATGATAGAACGTACAATTTTCGTTGCCCTTATTGTGGCGACTCTAGAAAACACAAGAACAAAGCTCGCGGGTATCTATTCAAAGTTAAGAACGACTTTGTTTACAAGTGCCACAACTGCGGAGTAGGCAGAACTTTTACAAACTTCCTGAAAGATCAGGCATCGTATCTCCATGATCAGTATGTCATGGAAAGATATCGAGAGGGTTTGACTGGGAAAAATTCTCAGACACCAGAACCAAAGTTTGATTTCAAACAACCTGTGTTCAAAGCATCAAAAGACACAGGGTTGCAACCTATTTCTGCGCTAAATAGTTCTCACCCAGCGAGACAATATCTAGAGAATAGAAAAATTGAAGACTTAGATAGTTTTTACTATTGCCCCAAATTCAAGGCGTGGACTAACAATCAGAAGAAGACGTTTGACAATCTGAGACAAGATAGTCCTCGAATTATAATCCCACTAAAGGATAAAGATGGTAACATGTTTGGTTACCAAGGGAGATCTCTTGCCCCAAAGGCAAAGATACGATACATCACAATTATGCTTGACGACGATAAACCTAAGGTGTATGGTTTAGATCGTATTGACCCCTCGCAACCCGTATATGTCACCGAAGGACCCTTTGACAGTCATTTCATTACCAACGCTATTGCTATGTGTGGTAGCGATGTTGACCTCCGCTCTATGGATTATCAGTTCGTATACACCTACGACAACGAACCCCGAAGCAGAGAGATTGTTGCTAAAATTAAGGCAACGATCGATGGTGGAAATAAGGTAGTCATTTTTCCCAAGCATATTAAAGAAAAGGATTTAAACGACATGGCACTTGCTGGACATGACGTGCAGAATCTGGTAGAATCTAATACTTACTCAGGACTAGAAGCACAACTTAAACTGAACGAATGGAAAAAGGTATGAGCACAATCAACGTAGAGAAGCGCGACGGGTCTATCGAACCCCTCAACCTAGAGAAGATTCACAAGATGGTTGAGGAGGCAACAGAGGGTCTCTCAGGTGTCTCTGCGAGTCAGGTGGAGATGCATTCCAATATCCAATTCCATGATGGCATTACTACAGAAAACATTCAAGAGATTTTGATTCGCTCTGCTAGCGATTTGATTAGTCTGGACAATCCAAACTATCAGTATGTTGCTGCTCGTTTGCTTCTGTTTGGTCTGCGTAAGCAAGTGTTTAATAAGTCTGTATGGCAAGATGGTATGCCGTCTCCATATGACGTAGCATTATATAATGCGACAGTTAACAAGGTTTACGATGAAGAACTACTAGATAAGTATAGTGACGAGGACTGGGCAAAGATCAATACTTGGATTGATCATGATAGAGATTACCTCTTTTCCTTCGCAGGTCTCCGTCAGGTAGTTGATAAGTATCTTGTCCAAGATCGCAGCAACGGAGAAGTGTACGAGACTCCTCAGTACATGTATCTGTTTATTGCTATGACTCTGTTCTCAGATTATCCCCTAGCAACTAGACTCGACTACGTTCGTAGATACTACAATGGAATCTCCAAACACAAAATCAACATTCCCACACCTATCATGGCAGGAGTGCGAACTCCACTTCGACAATTTGCTAGCTGTGTTCTTATTGATAGCAATGACACCCTCGATTCTATCTTTAGCAGTGATATGGCAATTGGCAAATACGTTGCACAACGTGCGGGAATCGGCATCAACGCAGGCAGAATCCGTGGCGTCAACAGTAAAATCCGAGGTGGAGAAGTCGCGCACACAGGTGTTATTCCATTCCTCAAAAAGTTTGAGAGCACTGTCAGATGCTGCACTCAAAATGGCATTCGAGGTGGAAGCGCAACTGTCCACTTCCCAATCTGGCACCAAGAAATCGAAGACATCATTGTCCTGAAGAACAACAAAGGAACTGAAGACAATCGTGTTCGTAAACTAGATTACTCTATTCAAACTTCTAAGTTGTTCTATGAACGCTTCATTAAAAACGAAAGCATCACCCTCTTCAGCCCTCACGATGTTCCAGGTCTGTATGATGCTTTTGGCACTCCTAAGTTTGATGATCTCTATCGCCAGTATGAATCTGATGGATCAATTCCGAAGCGATCTATTGGTGCTCAAGAACTTACTTTTGCACTCCTAAAAGAACGTGCTGAGACAGGTCGTCTATATATCATGAACATCGACCATTGTAATTCACACTCGTCCTTTAAGGACAAGGTGAACATGTCCAACCTCTGCCAAGAGATTACACTTCCTACCAATCCAATTGAGCACATTGACGATGAGTTTGGTGAAATCGCCCTGTGCATTCTGTCTGCTGTTAATGTAGGCAAACTAAAGTCACTGGATGACATGGAAGAATTGTGTGACCTTGCTGTTCGTGGTCTAGAAGAACTGATTGACTATCAGAACTACCCAGTTAAAGCAGCAGAAGTCAGCACAAAGAATCGTCGCAGTCTTGGTGTTGGTTACATTGGTCTTGCTCATTACCTAGCAAAGCAAGGAGTTAAATACGATGACCCAGCAGCATGGAAAATCGTTCATGACCTTACTGAGTCCTTCCAGTACAATCTACTCAGAGCCAGTAACCAGTTGGCAAAAGAAAAAGGAGCGTGTGGATATTTCCATCGCACCAAGTATTCAGATGGTATCCTCCCAATCGACACTTACAAGTCTGAAGTCGATCAAATCGCAGGAGGACTGAATTGTGATTGGGATAGTCTACGCACTTCTATCGCAGAACACGGATTGCGACACAGCACATTGTCGGCACAGATGCCATCGGAGAGCAGTTCCGTTGTGTCAAACGAAACCAACGGAATCGAACCACCTAGAGATTACTTGTCCATTAAAAAATCGAAGAAGGGACCTCTTAAGCAGATTGTTCCACAATACAACACCTTGAAGAATAACTACACCCTCTTGTGGGACATGAAGAGTAACGAAGGTTACATCAATGTAGTTGCTGTTATGCAGAAATTCTTTGATCAAGCAATTTCTGGTAACTGGAGTTACAATCCAGAAAATTATCCTGAAAACAAGATTCCAGTATCTGTTATGGCAAGTGATTTTCTGAATACATATAAGTATGGTTGGAAGACTTCTTACTATCAAAACACCTACGATAGCAAGACCGATTTAGTTGAAGAAAAAGTTGAAGAAGAGAAGTCCGTAGAGGATCTTCTAAATGAAATTTTAAACCAAGAGGAGGAAGCGTGTGACAGCTGTGCAATTTAAAGTCGGTGGAGAAGGTAAGAAAAAGATTGAAGGCATGACAGTCTTCAATAAGAACCAAGTGGATACTACTAAGCAACATATGTTCTTTGGTGCTCCACTTGGAGTCCAAAGATATGACAATTTTAAATACCCTGTCTTCGATAAACTGACTCAGCAACAGCTGGGTTACTTCTGGAGACCAGAAGAAGTATCACTCCAAAAAGATCGTGCAGATTATCACACACTTCGTCCAGAACAAAAGCATATCTTTACCTCTAATCTCAAGTACCAGATTATGCTTGACTCCGTACAAGGGCGTGGTCCTGGGATGGCTTTTATGCCATACTGCTCACTACCTGAGCTTGAGGGTGCTATGAACATCTGGCAGACTATGGAAATGGTCCATAGTCGCTCTTACACATACATCATTAAGAATGTATATCCAGATCCTTCTGAGGTGTTTGATGAAATCATCACTGATGATAAGATTCTTGAGAGAGCAACTAGTGTTACCAAGGCATATGATGAGTTCCTACAGGCAGCACAGGAGTGGGGTGCTGGTAAACAATGGGAACATGCAATCGAAGATTGTGATTCTGCCCTGTGGGAACTCAAAGAAATCAAGCGTAAGTTGTATCGTGCAGTTGCTAACGTATACATCCTAGAAGGTATTCGTTTCTACGTATCGTTTGCTTGTTCGTTTGCTTTCGGTGAGAACAAACTGATGGAAGGCAACGCTAAGATTATTTCTCTCATTGCGAGAGATGAATCGCAGCACATGACCATCACTCAGAATATTCTTAACAAGTGGCGTAGTGGTGATGATCCTGACATCGTAGAAATTGCTAAGGAAGAGGAGCAAAACGTCTATGAGATGTTCAGAAAGTGTGTAGAAGAGGAGACTATCTGGGCAGATTATCTGTTTAAAGATGGTTCTATGATTGGTCTTAATGCTAAGCTACTACAAAAGTATGTTGAGTGGACTGCTAATCGTAGAATGAAAGCAATTGGTCTCAAACCAATCTTTGATATTCCTCTTAACAACAATCCTCTTCCATGGACTGAGCACTGGTTGTCCTCCAAGGGTCTACAAGTTGCTCCACAGGAGACAGAAGTAGAATCTTATGTAATTGGGGGGATCACGCAAGATGTTGAAGAAAATACTTTCGCAGCTTTTGAACTATGACAGAAATACCAGAGTGGAAGAAGAGAGCACTCCAGGATCCAACCCTACCAGAGAAGCAGGTGCAAGTCCTGCTTCGCGGTCCCAAGTGTCTGACAGACGCATGGTTCCTCCAAGCAATGAAATTCAAATACCAGATCCGTGGGATTGACTGATACTAAATACCTCCAGTGATGGGGGTATTTTTTTATGCGACCGCAATCTGCGAAAGCGAAAGGAAGGAATCTGCAAAAGTGGGTTCGTCAAATGTTGATTGAAATGCTAGATGTTCATCCAGAAGATATCGAGTCTCGTTCTATGGGAGCAGGTGGCGAGGACCTGATCATGGCACGAGCAGCACGTCAAAAATTTCCTCATAGCATTGAGTGTAAGAACGTAGAGCGTCTTAATGTATGGGATGCATATGAACAGGCGTGTGAAAATGCTGGTGACTATGAACCTATCGTAGTCATGAAGAAGAATAAGAAGAAACCATTAGTTGTGGTTGACGCTGAATATTTTATCGGTCTCTTTAATAAATAAAAGAGCCTCACTCTTTACTCATGGAATTAAATCCAAAGAAGAAAGAGGAAGCCAAAAAGGAAAATAAATTTGAGTGGGCTGATGAAGGGGTATCTACCCTGGTACGTGTTATTATTCTAGGTTGGTCAGCAGCAATTCTGACCCTTAATTATGTAACTGTTCCTGGTATTCCTCAGAAAAATATCGATCCAACTTTTATTGCCAGCGTTTTTACTGGAACTTTAGCTACCTTCGGGGTTGTTCCAGCTAAAAAGAAGGAAGAAAAAGAAGTAAAAGAGGAAAAGAAAGATGAAAAAATTTCTTAGCGCCATTGTTTTACTAGCAACAATCTTTTTCGCTGCCCCTGTATGGGCAGTGGATGTTCAAATGGGTTCCAATGGAAACCTAGTATTCGATCCAGCAGAGGTTACTATTTCTGCTGGTGAGTCTGTCCATTTTGTCAATAACATGCTTCCCCCACACAATGTTGTGGTAGAGGATCACCCTGAACTTACCCACGAAGCACTAGCAATGCTCCCTGGTGAAGAATTCGACGTTACCTTCCCTGAGGCAGGTGACTATACATACTGGTGTGCTCCTCATAAGGGTGCGGGTATGATTGGCAATGTCCACGTCGAATAAAGTATCATGCAAAAACTAATTAATGTTGTAGCACTCCTATCGGGACTGACCTCACTGGCAGTCATCGGTGGGGGTGTTTATGTTGTCATGAACCAAGAGGCATGGCAAGAACGAGCAAGAGAACGCCTGACTGAGGTTATCACCGAAGGCGTCACCAATGCTCTCCCTGGTCTTCTAGATGGTGCTATGCCCAAGATGCCTGAAGTTACTGGAGGTGCCCTCCCTGCCCCTTCTAGCGTCGGTGGTGGTGCGCCTGCTGTTGGTCATACTGGTCCTGCTCTACCCACAATGCCATGAATAAGATCAAGATCGCTGCCATTTCGGTTGGTGGTGTAGTTGCTTTTGCACATATTGGTTTGCTTGGATATGTATTCAACAGACCAAAGCAACCTGAAATTCCTCAGGTCCCTACTATCAACATTCCAAACGGAACGCCTTATTCTTCATATAAAATTGAAGCAAATAAGGAAGGTTATAGTATTGAATACAAAGCTAACGATCCTGCCATCTTGGAATCACATAAATCTCTAAATCTGGACAAGGAGAAGGGAGGATTGTTTGGTGGCGGTCGTGAGAAACGTACTGAAACTAGGTATGATCAATACACTATGGAAGGCACTCGTAATATGGGAGGTGCCGTAACGCAGGGTGAAGAGGGAAAGTCTGCAAAAGACATAGAGTGCATCGTGGCGGACGCTGGAGCACGATCACAAGGTGCGATGGCAGGTAGTGCTATTGCCGCTGGCGTTGCTGTCCCTGCTGTCTCTAGCATCCCTTATGTTGGATGGTTAGCAGGTGGTTGGGCGTTGCTACTAGGACAGAAAGCAGGTTCTGAATTAGGTTCTCAAGTTGGGTCGGTATTCAATGATTGTTAATTAAAACTTGGTGAGAAACGTTAAATAATACGTATCGTTATTAAAGATTATGTCTCAAGCTACGTACAAGAAACAAGCAAAGAAAGAAGCAACGGAAACTTTCTTCCTCTATGTGTTTTTTCATTCTATTTGGAGCGGCATCTTTAGTATGTTTGAAGACTGATGGAAATTAAAATCAATGACATCAATATCAGGCAACTAAATGTTCCTGATATTAGAGTATATGATGTAAGTAATTATTCTTCACCTATTATTCCTGTTGCGCCACCTGTAACAGTAAATATTGGTGTGCCCATTGTAGATATACCTGGGTGTGTTGAAGCACATAAAACAAACAACGCTAAGAATAATGAAATCAAAACGGACGATCCCGCTGGAACTTATACAATTTGTGACGCTGGCGTTCCCAGTTATAATCCTATACGGTTTGAACCTGAACAGATGACCATAACGAGTCCTGCTCCTGTCCCAAAGACAAGGACGCCAGAGACTCCAGAGGTTCCTGAGACTCCAGAAGTCAAACCACCACAAGCAAAGACTGCTAACATTGAATGTCCTTCCCCTAAACAGGCAGAAGAACAACCTGTTGGAACATATCTCAATGGATATAAAGATGTAGTTACTGGTTATAGACTAGTTGGTAATGAGTGTATTCAATACACAGAAAAAGTCCCACTACCTACACAAATAGTAGCGGGACTTCCTGATGGTGGACAGGTTGTTCAGGTGGGAGGTGTTGCTGTTATTGCGACAACTTCGGCACTGCTTGCAAAACCTCTTGCTGATCTTTTGTTAAAAGCGGTGAAACCTGCTGTGAAGAAAGTGCTGAAGAAGATTGCGACCTTACGGGGTAAGACTGTCCCAACCCTCTCCTCAGGGGAGCGCCGAGCTGAGCAGCGTCAGATGAACCATGCTGTTCGTGAGCTTCGTTCTGTGTTCCCGAGGAAGAAGAAACGGAAGGGATAGCATGGACGTGTGGGTGACTATGCCCAGGAGGATTATTAACTACGACATCAGCACACACCTTGTAGTAAGGACTTCTGGGGTGAAATTGTATACCTTTTAACAATAATTCTCCACAATTCTTGAGTCTCGCGATCTCAAAATCCAAACGCTTGTTGGCATTAGCTTGTTGCATCAATGCAATGTTTGCTTGTGCTGCTTCCTTACATAGTGCTTGTGCTTCTTCATCTAATGGTGTAGACCATGTAATAGAAAAACCAACACCTAGATTGTAGTTATCTTTTTGTCCTGTTCTTACAGGAACTTGGTATAAAACATCGCCAGGATTGTCAGGAGCACCATCCTCATCGAGATCACGCATATCGTATACGTTATCATAATAATATGGTTCGTATGGTTTAGTTGCTGATGCAGAACCTGTTACGTAAGGGGTGAAATTTCTAGTGGCTCCTTGACACTGGATTCCGTTTCCATATGTGTTGGTGATATATGGTCCTTGTAAAACTTGTATCGCTTGATTTGTAACAGAACCACTAGAGTTAGCAACAGGAGCAGCTGTGGCGCTAACACCGCCAACATTAGCCAATGCTTGAGTCGGGAATAAAACACTTAAACCTACTGCGAGAAGATACTTGTAGTGTCCGTGACGCTTTGAATCTCCGTGGTTCTCTGGATAATCGTGTGGTTGCTTAAACCAGGACCTGAATAGGTTTCTGTGAACTGAAACGCTGCGCCTGGTGTTGTTTGTACGAAGTTTGGTTTGGATGTTACTCCCGTCCATGATGATGTCACTCCATCTATAGTTACATTATTTGATCCTGTGCCAGGCGAAAGATTACCTGAAGCACTTACTCCACTACCAGTTACTGAATATTGATATCCAGTGTTATAGTCCATCGAATTGATGGTCTCAGTAATTTTTTGTGTGGTTTCTGTGTGGCTACTCATCGAGCCCTGTGTAAAGTTAGGCACCACGGGAACTGCTTGCGCTGCCCCGTGAAATGCACCTAAAATTAAACCGAGACCGATCGCTTCTTTAAGACGATCCATGATATACCTCAGTCGATAACTGTGATCTCCGAAACGTATTGACCTGTAGCACTTGTACCAGCACCACCAGCTGTTACCGTAAGGACACCTGCACTAGTTACAGTACCTGCTAGAGAACCAGCAGTTCCTGCAGTATAAGAAGTAGTGTTGGAGAAGTTAGGAACTTCACCTACAGTAGGAGCACTAGTTGGTACTGCATCGCCTTGTGTATAAGATTGACTGAAACTAAATGCTGCTCCAGCAGTGTCCTGCGTAGCAGTAATAGTGCCAGGTGCATAAACACCAGAGGTGATAGTACCAGCAGATACAGCACCAGCAGTTGACCCGTCCGTAGTATCAATATTTGAACCAGAGATACTAAAAGACGAACCAATTCTGGTTGCCTGAGTTCTTGCAGCATCCACAGTTAGTTGTACACTGGATGCATGTTTCGTAACAAGTCCGCCAGCATTAGCTGCACCTGCGGTCATCAATAGCATTACAAGTGGAATGATTTTTTTCATAACACCATATTTTGGATCCTTATTTATTTATTCAACATGGACTGTCATGGATAGATCAAATTGAAATGTAGGTTCCATGTGCTCTTCTAATTTCTCTTAGTTCTTCAAAGTTTTTCTGTTTGGTTCCACCATCATATGCCCATGCATATCCTTCTTCAATCATTGCTTCGTTGAGGGACACATCTGCGTCCCCAATGTATAACCAACCAAGAAGACGCCCATATTTGCCGACGCCACCAACAAGTTCAGTCCTAATAACAAGGTCATCGTCACCAGAAATGGCACCTTCCAGTTTTTCTTTGAGCCAGTTGGTTGCGTCGATTCCAAGTGCTTTCTCCTCTAGGTCTCTTGTGCGTTTTTCGGGAGTATCAACTCCTGCTACTCTAACCCTCTCTTTTTTATAGAGATCAAATCCCAAGTCAATAGTTACATCAATTGTGTCCCCGTCAAGAACACGATTAATTTCTGTCACTCGGAATGTGTAACACGATTTCCTGCTGGGTGGTGTCATTGCTCCCATTTTTTAACTCCTTTGAATCTGCGTCTTGTGGCAATGCAACAATAATTCCAATAAGAGCTACTGCTGCACCAATGACAGCAGATGCTCTTTGAATCCAAATCTTGTTGTCTATAACTTGTTTTTTAATTTCTTTAATTTGTTCTTCAGTCCTATCAATACGTTGATGGACCATTTCAATCCGACGAATAGCATTCTCTAGAGTACTGTCCATTACAGCAATCTTTGTATCCTGTTCTGCGTCTTTATTTGTCAGGTCGCTCATCTTCTAATTCCTCAAAAGCGAGTTTCATAATAGTATATATGTAATATCCCACCCCACCCAATAATATAAGGAGACTAATTATTATACTCCAAGTAACATCAGTAACATCATTTAGTGGTCTCAGGAGGAGGTTCATTCCAATCAGTTTTCAACTGATTATATCTAGGGTTGTTCTTTGCTTCCCATGACACAAGTTTGCCTAGTTCGTCAGCACATTCACACCATTTCTTTCTCGCCTCGGGCGCACCTAATGCTTTTTTTCATTTAAGCGAAACCACTCCCTCCAAAGTTGGGCGCATTCGTTTGATTTTTTATTGAGATGATCTTCTCGATACACTAGAGGTTCTCAAACTTGTATTCTAGTATCATTCTATATAGGGAATCTCTTAGATACCACAAATGTTCTTGTTCTCCCCATGGGCGAGCAGGAGAACCCTCCCAAGTTTCAATTCTTTTCAGCACACATTGATGTAGAAGACGGATATCTTCTATAGTTAGGTTGACTTGATAGTCATATTCTAAATCATCGTGTTCTTCGTTCATGGGTTATCTGGGTCTATGCCTAATTCTTTTAGGTAATCGATCCACCATTGGGGATCTCTTTGACGCTTCCAGTTAGGAACTGGTAGACCTTGAAGCGAATAGTATTCGTTAATCGCTTCATCGATAGTCTGTGCGATCTCCATATTCCTCTTCCTCTGCATCAACATCCTCATATGGGTTTGCCACAAAGGGTCCTCGTTTGCGTAGAGGTTCTTTTCTGACATAATCCTGCTCAGCATTAACGGCTTCAATCCAAACAGCAAGTTTCATCACGATGAAAATTATGATGAGGGGTGTAAAACACCCAACTAAGATAACGGGGTTCATTTGTGACTCCTAGAAAAAGGTTCCCAGTGTTCCCATCCATATTTATGAACAAGATGCATACCAAGGATAGGTACGAACACTAAAAGTAACCCCATGATACCTAAGCACCATGGAGTTTGCATAACATGTCTAATAAACAAAATCATGCTGGATAATCCCATTTAGTTATCCATTGTGTTTTGTATTCTGGTCCCCACCCACCAGAATAGAGATAAGGAACAGTACGAATGGGACAATGGTCACCAGTACAGAGAAGATCATTAACGATTCTCCAGGATTCCATAACTTCATCAGCGTGGACGAAGTGTGACTGGTCGCCATTGATAGCATCATAAAGAAGTTTTTCATAACCATCAATTGCTCTTTCCTGTGGGTATGCGTGTGTTAGGGTTGCCACTTCCAAGTCATCACTAAGTCCAGGTGACTTAATGTCCATCCTAATATCAAGATGGGGATTAGGCTGTAGACGCATAACAATACGATCATTAATTTCGTTGTCATATAGTTTTAGTGGTGGTGCTTTGAGTTTGATAACAACTTCAACACATTGATATGGTAATTTCTTACCTGTCATTACGTTAAAAGGAACTCCTTCCCAACGCCAGTTATCGACGAATAGAGTACCAGCGAAATAGGTAGGAGTGTTACTATCAGGATCAACACCTGACTCAGACTTATATTGTTCATACTGACCAAAAATAACGTTCTCGCTCATTCTAGTGGCGGCAAGCACCTTTGTTTTCTCACGTCTTGTTTCCCTAGCATTCATTCTGCAGGGAGCTTCCATAGCAATCAACGACACGATTTGCAGAATATGATTCTGCAGCATGTCTCTAACTGCACCAGCAGTCTCATAGTATTGAGCACGACCTTCACAACTGATAGTCTCAGAAGCAAAGATTTGAATCTCGTCTATGTAATTGCGGTTCCAAATTGGTTCCAGCAAAATATTACCAAACCTAGTAGCCAGTATGTTATTGACAGTATCTTTACCGAGATAATGGTCAATGCGATATACTTGTTTCTCGCGTAAATGTCGCTCAACCACAGACTGTAGATCACTAGCAGATTTAAGATCGTGCCCAAAGGGTTTCTCAATAACCACACGGGATGCGTCGGGGTCATCGAGTTTTCCTGATTCTTTGAGATTGATAATCGCGTTAGCATACCTTTCTGGGGGAACAGAAAGAAAGTAAGTATTATCGTGAAGGTAATTAGGAAGGTGACTGAGAGTATCAACATTGTCTAAGTCTGCAGAGATGTAGTCTAGTTGATGTAAAAATTCTTCTGGGTATTCTCCCAGAGATTCTTTCCAAATTTGTACCCCAGGATCTCTCCTAGAGCAACCAGTAATTAAAAAATTTTCTGGGAGAAGTCCTTTCTCCCAGAGTTTGTATAGTGCAGGAATTAGTTTCTTCTTGCATAGGTCTCCCGTTGCTCCAAAGATAACTATACCCTTGCTAGTGTGCTGTTCCATTACCTTTGTAATCCTCCGAGTCGTAGTATACCGTTTCACCCTTAAATCGTCCAAATGCGATGGTGGCACATACAAAGGGTATTGAGATGAAAAGAAGGACATTACCTAACATCGTGACCTCCAAACATTGCTCTCATACCATTTAGGATTTTGTTTGCGAATTTTCCTAGTCGTCTCGACTCAAATCTTGAGTATAATGCACTGCTAATAACAGGAGCGGGCACACCGAGATCCACAGCAGCGTGAACAGTCCAACGACCCTCACCAGAGTCTGATACTCCCCCATCAAACTTGCCAAGCTCTCTATCGCTGCGTAGTACATCAGCGGTAAGATCGAGTAACCAGCTGCCAACAACAGACCCGCGACGCCACAACTCAGCAACCTTAGCCACATTAATATCATAACAATAATCTTCGGGGTGTTCCATGGGAGCCACTTCGGCGTCACCCTGAGCCACATAAGCTCTTCCTGCATTTGCCTCATGAAGTATGTTGAAACCTTCTGCATAAGCTTGCATGATTCCATACTCAACTCCATTGTGGACCATCTTTACAAAGTGACCAGATCCAGGACCGCCGCAATGCATCCATCCATACTCTTCGGGATACCAGATGAAGTTGCTGTCAGGCTGAGTCCTTGGGGCAGACTTGATCCCTGGTGCGAGTGCGTCAAAAAGACTTTGACAAGTGGCGACCGCATAATCTCCGCCACCAACCATAAGACAGAATCCACGATCCAAACCGTAGACACCACCACTAGTGCCACAGTCAAGATACGCGATGCCCAGTTTTGAACAACGCTCTGCTCTTTTCCTACTGTCCTTAAAATTGCTATTGCCATGATCAATAATAATATCTCCTTCACTACAATGTCGTAGTAACTCATCGAGAGTATCCTCCACTGTTTCTGCTGGTACTACCATCATAAAAACGCCAGGTTTGAATGAGTCATCCCCAAACACTCCACGTCCGCTATGAACTACTTGAACAAGGCTTTCCACAGAAGTGGTATATCCACTGATATAACCCTTCTCATATTGTTCCTCAGCTTTTTTAACATTGTTTCTGAATCCGTGTACTTCATGACCAGCAGCAATGAGACGACGGGACATGCCCTCTCCCATTCTACCTAGTCCAATCATTCCTACTTTCATTTTTAAATAAATCCTCTACTTGTTTTCTGGCATCTGCCATCTTTTGTTTTTCACGTTCAGAATGTTTGTATCCATTCTTCCCATGTATGATAAAATGTCCCTGACAAAACATAGTTATGCCAAATGTGAATAGGAGAATAATTCCTATCCATTCAATTATAAGTGTATGTTCAGCCATGGGAAAATGGGATCAATTACTCCGATGAGCCGTAAGAGACCTTCAGCAAAAAGAGCAAGAACAACCCAACCGACACACATAGAAATAATTGAGGCGTTCCTATTGTGCTTACGAATTGCTGCATCGATCATCTCCTGTACTTCTTCTTTGGTAACATAATTTGGTGGAGGCGGTAGTTTTTTAAAACGATGTCCAATACCCATTAGATCATCTCCATAGATTTTTGTAGTTCTCTGGAGTGCTCCAACTCATCGTTCAAAATCTCAAGGATTTTGTCGTCATGCCCTTTGTCTGCCAGATACTTAGCGTATGTTGTAGCAGCATGTATCTCTACCTCGTAGGAGAGATGGTAAGCAGCGCGAGGAGCCATCCAATAATAAACCACGTTGATCCAATAATAGACAAGGACGAGGTGTTTGGCAACAAAGCGATCAATCCAATAAGAATTACCGCCCATGCTCTCCATATATTCCAGATGTGATGTTTCATTTACACTTTGTTCAAAGTGCTGAATCATGAGATCTATGTGCTCACGTCCTCTAAGACCCATGCTCTCTCGAAAATGTAGGACACTCAAGAATGCAAAATAGGGTGCCCGAGCAATCTCCTCAAGCACCCAAAATCGTTGATAATCTCTACCTTGATATAAAAAATCAATGATAGCGATGTTTATTTCAAGTACAATCTTATTAAATGTTTGCATCAGCAACCTCGTACTGATCGTCATATGTTCTTAGCTTGTCTTGCAGGTGGTCATAGACATCCCACAAGTATTCCGAACCTGTTCTATCCTTGTAGACTTCACAGGCACGGATGAGACGAGCAATGTCGTCAGGTGATAGTCTCATTTGTGTAGGTAGTGGTCAGAAATATTTATGGCACACCCCCTGTTGACAGGCACCCCTGTGTGATGGTATGATGACGAAGTACATCACTTGAAACATTATGATTATGTACGACCAACCCCCTGCTCCCTACTACGTATGCGTTGGTTGCACCCCAGCGGAGCAGAAAGTAGTGTCCTTCTTGCAAGATCGTGGCATCGTTGATAAGAATGCCCTCTCTACGGTACTTGGAAATATCAAACAAGAAAGTAAATTTAAGCACAATATCTGTGAAGGTGGTGCTATTGTTCCTTATGACCAATGTCTTCGCGGTGGTTATGGTTTGATCCAATGGACATCTACTGCACGCTATAAAGGACTCGGTTTGTTCGCGTCTAAATATGGTGGTAGTCCTTCGGACTTTGATATTCAACTTCGATACATGGTGAATGAACCGCAGTGGATGAAGTATGAGAGAGTTCTGAAGGGCGGTGGTCAAACTGTCCAATACTACATGAAACATGCATGGTATTGGTTAGGATGGGGTGTGCATGGGAACAGAACTACCTATGCATATGACTACACAAAAAAACTGCGACTCAAATACGTTTGACATGAACGACGATTGGCGTTATAATGAACAGAAGATGGAGACACGCCGCCAAGCGTACTCCATCCTCTTGAAACGATTCGGTTCTGAACTTGACAAAGACGGAGCTCCCCTATATAATATGAAGGCAATCACAGAGTGTGCCCATGATTGGGTGTCTCAGGGTAATGTTCGCTGTGATGGTATTGTTGCTTACTTCAAGGCGTATTACGCCTGAAGTTTCATGTTTCAGTAGCTCAGTTGGATAGAGCAACTGCCTTCTAAGCAGTCGGTCGTAGGTTCGAGTCCTACCTGAAACGCCTCGCTGGATTAGCTCAGCGGTAGAGCGTCTCGTTTACACCGAGGTTGTCGGCGGTTCGATCCCGTCATCCAGCATAGTATATCTATACTAATGAAATCAGAAAAAATTAAATCAGAATTGAAAGAAATCTACCTAGAACTCGCCTACTTAAGAGCGAAGATGGAAAATGTTAGTAATCAGATGCAAGAATTGCGGGACGCAATTAGAGAGTTATCCAACAAAGACGAAGAGTTGCGGGTGCGAGAATCTTACGAGCATCCGTGGTACAAATATAAGCGCCAAGAACTTATCGCTAGTGGAAATTATACAGAACCCAAGTAATAAGAAAGCACCTTTACTTTCTAATAGCGACATGGAATTTCAAGAGTCGCGTAGGAAGAGAAATTTTAAAAAACTTGACTTTGAAATCAAGTGACCCTATAATGGGTCCTTACGGGCATTAGCTCAGTTTGGTAGAGCGCCGTCTTTGGGAGGCGGATGCCGTAGGTTCAAATCCTACATGCCCGATTGGACATTTATTATCCAAACCAATGAAAATTTTCCTTGACACCGCTGATTACGATGCCATTGCTGAGCGTTATGCTACAGGTTTGGTTGATGGAATCACTACAAATCCAACTCTAGTTCGTAAGTCTGGCGTGGACTACCTAGAGTTCATCCAGACACTGGCAAATGACTTTGCCTTTGAAAGTATCTCTGCTGAAGTCAATGGCGACACAGCAGATGAGATGCTTCGTGATGCTGCAAAGTATATCGAAGTAGGTTCTAACGTCACGATCAAACTTCCCCTCACTAAGGAGGG
>Ga0213860_10000370_pt1 | contig 17963 bp, 8 predicted proteins | sample PICome_3_FD_160118 | JGI IMG/M metagenome (GOLD analysis project Ga0213860, IMG submission 160118) | Coastal seawater microbial communities near Pivers Island, North Carolina, United States - PICO550 | ecosystem: Environmental > Aquatic > Marine > Coastal | place: USA: North Carolina | collected...
TACCTTCACTAATTCTGAATTACGTTCTCAAGAAGGAACATACACAGGAACTGATAATGACATCAAGTTCTCCTTCCCACTGAAACACAGAGGAGATAGTGTATTCCACAAAGTATTTGATGCTTCGGATGCAGGATCGGTTGATGTAACCAACGATACTCTGATCATCAACAATCACTTCTTCACAACTGGTGAAGAAATTACGTACACACCAACTGGTGCTGGTACAACAATGAGTATTGGTATTACCACCGCAACCATTGTTGGATTTGGAACCACCGATAAGTTACCATCTACAGTTTACGCAGTTAAGATCGCTGAGAACAAGTTCAAAGTTTCTGCAAGTGCAACTGATGCATTGGCTGTAGTTCCTGTCACTCTTGACATTAATGCAGTTGGTGTTGGTACAACACACGCATTTACCTCTAAGAATCTCAACTCCAAGATGTTGGTAACTCTGGATAACAATATTCAGAGTCCTGTTATTCAATCCCCAGTCAATACTGCACTATCTTTTGATGTCCTCACTACAACTGACTTTGTAACTCTTGCTGGTGTTTCTTCATTCTTCTCTGGTGATGTTATCAAGATTAATGATGAGTTCATGAAGATTGACACTGTTGGTATTGGATCTACAAACCAGATGCTTGTCAAGAGAGCTCAGTTGAACTCTGCACTGGCAAATCACACTGCAGGTGCTACAGTTACTAAGTTCATCGGTAATTATCAGGTTGTTGAAGACACAATCAACTTTACTGATGCTCCTAAAGGTGAGAAAGGTCCAGTTGGACTTACCACAACATCTACGTTTGTTGGTCGTGCGTTTACAAGAACTGGTATTCCTCAAGGATCTCAGGATACATACGCAAACAACTACGTCTTTGATGATGTATCTAATCAGTTTACTGGTGTTGCAACTGCATTTGTTCTTCAGTCTAACGGACAAAATATCACTGGAGTCGCAACAAATAACGGCGTAATTCTGATTAATGAAATCTTCCAGAATCCTGCATCTCCAGATGATTACATTATCTCTGAAACCGCAGGTATTACCTCAATTAGATTTACTGGTGCAGGTGTATCCGTAAGTTATGATGTCAACTCTTCCTCTATTCCTAGAGGTGGCGTTATCGTTTCTGTTGGTGAAACATCCTCCTTCGGATATCAACCTCTGGTTGCTGCAGGTGGCACTGCGATTGTTTCTGCTGCAGGAACAGTTGAATCAGTTTCTATCGGTAATAGTGGTTCTGGATATCGAGTTGGTGTTCAAACTAATATTCTGGTCAAGGCAATCGGTTCTTCTGGAATCGTAACTGTCGGTCGTGCAAATGTATCTGCAGGTCTTGTTACCTCCGTAACCATCATTAATGGTGGTGGATCTGGATTTACTTCTGCAACTCCTCCAACACTTGAGTTTGAACCACCTCTTAACTATGAGAATATGAGATTGGTTGGTAGTAATTCTGGTATTGGTGCATCTGTTTCTGTACGTGTTGGTTCCGCAACTAGTGTAATTAGTTTCAACATCACCAACTATGGATACAACTACAAGATTGGTGACGTATTAGAACTGGCAACAGATAATCAAGCAGGTATTCCAACTGATGCATCTGCTGGTGCAGCATTCACGTCATTCAGACTCACTGTCGATAATGTATTCAATGATAGTTTTGGTGGTTGGACGTTTGGTGAGATTGAAAAACTGAATACTTTTGAGGACGAATTTGATGGAGTGAAGAGATCGTTTGCTCTCACTAAGACTATTGGTGCAAGTGCAACACCTCTGACCTTGAGAGCTGCAAAGGGTTCTCCAATCAAGGTTGAAGATAACATGTTGGTATTCTTGAATGATATCCTTCAGATCCCAACAGAAAGTTATGTTATGAATGGTGGTGCTCAGATCACATTCTCTGAAGCACCTAAGTTTGGTGATAAAGTAAGAATTTACTATTATCGTGGATCTGAAAATGATGTTGTTGAAGTTGACATTTTAGAAACGATTAAGGCTGGTGATTCTCTGACCATCAACAAGTATCCCGACATCGGAATTGATTCAAGATTCCAACAGGTGAATAGAGTTGTAACAGGCATTACCACCTCAGATTCAGTAACAACAAATACATATCAAGGTGTTGGTATTTCTACTGATCCAACTCTTGAAAGACCTGTTACTTGGAAAAAACAACTCTCTGATGTGTTTGTAAACAATACTGCAGTCACTAAGGATAGAACTGAACTTGAGGCTGGTATCAGACCAACCGCATATATCTTGAATAATGTTGGTGCATCTTCCACAGAAGTTTTTGTTGATAGTGCAGTCCCTCTGTTTAATGAGGTTGATGATGTTGTCGAGTCTAAACAGAGTGTTCTGATTCTTGATAGAACTGTTAAGACAGGAGCTGCTGCGACTGCAATTGTTTCCGCAGGTGGTACGATCAGCAGTATCGTAATTTCTGATGGTGGTTCTGGATATACATCTGCACCATCTGTTTCTATTGGTGTAACCGCTGGTATTGGAACGATCTTTGCTGGTATTGGAATTACAATCAATACAAATGCAACCGCAACATCCACTATTTCTGGAGTTGGTACAGTTTCTGCAATCACAGTCTCTGATGCTGGTGTTGGTTATACAAATACCAATCCACCAGGTGTCCTCATTGCACCAGAAGCTCAAACTGATGACACACTCGCCAGTGTTAAATATGAAGGTGACTTCGGTATCATTACTGGTATTGGAACAACCTCCGTTGTTGGTATTGCAACCACTGGACTGACATTTGACCTGTTCATTCCATTGGATTCTACTCTCAGAGATTCTTCTGTGATGTCCACACCAATTACAAACAGTGGTATTCAAACTGGATATTACTTCGTAGTCTTTGATTCATATACTGGAACTGGTATCACCGCATATGGAGATGCGTCTGGTTCATCACCTGTGGGTATTGGAACTTCCTTTATAGATAATATCTACAAGGTAATGTCAGTAGAAAATGTTACTGGTAGTGCCATTGGCGTTGGTGAAACAACTCTGAGAAGAGTTACTGTCAGTGTAAGTTCTACAATCGGAGTAAGTCTGGGAAGTAGTGAAAGGTTTGGTCAATACTCCTGGGGTCGTTTACATGACTTCGTGAAATCTGATACCAAGGCATTTACTGCAATTACAGATGATGGCGTAACTGGAATTATCACTGGACCCGTCATTGTTAGAACCAGAGACCTTAAAGAGGCCTACATTTAACCCTAAATAAAACAAAAAGTCTTTCAAAATGTCAGCTATTATAACTGATCAACTTCGTATTTTAAATTCGGAGAGCTTTGTCTCTGGAGTGGGTTCTACTGCAAACAGTTATTATGTTTGGATTGGTTTACCCAATGCGACTGAGTTTGACTCTGATTGGGCAGAAAATCCGCCCGCTCCAAAGGATTCTTTTAGTGAAGAAAGAGATTATTGGGATACGATGCTTGCATTGAAAAGAATCAATGCGGCTGATGTTGTTAGAGTTGTTAGAAAAATAAACTGGTCTTCGGGTACAACTTTTGAGATGTATCGAGATGATTATTCTCGTTCAAATACATCTCCAGTAACTAGTTCTACGACTTTATATGATACAAATTATTATGTGATGAACTCTGATTATAGAGTTTATATTTGTCTTCAAAATGGAACTAATCCAGAAAACCCTGATGGTAGACCATCTCTCGATGAACCATTGTTCACGGATTTGGAGCCAAGATCTGCGGGCACATCTGGTGATGGGTATATTTGGAAATATCTCTTTACAATCAAACCAAATGATCTGATCAAGTTTGATTCCACTAGTTTCATCCCTCTTCCAAAAGATTGGTTGAATAATAATGATGTTGCAGCTGTAAGAAATAATGCAGCGACTAGTGGTCAATTAAAGATCGTAACCATCACCAATAGAGGTGTTGGTTATGGCACTGCGACGACATATAACAACGTCCCTATTGCAGGTGATGGATCTGGTGGCAAAGCGTCCGTAGTTGTAAACGCTGCAGGTAAGATTGACTCTGTTGAGGTCACGAACGGTGGTTCCAACTATACATTTGGAACAGTTGATTTAGGTGCCGTAGGTCTCACAAATGCCTCTGGTTCCACAGATGCTGCATTCAACGTCATTATTCCACCACAAGATGGTCACGGTGCAGATGTCTACAAAGAACTTGGTGCAAGTAGAGTTCTTATCTACTCTAGACTTGAAAATGACGTAACTAACCCAGACTTTATTACGGGTAACCAGTTTGCAAGATTGGGTCTTGTAAGAGATCCATATTCTTTTGGATCAACAAATAAACTCACAATTTCAAAAGCTAGTGCAGTTTATGCATTGAAACTTACTGGTGCAGGTTCTACCACGGCAACGTTCACTACGGACAGTGAAATCACTCAACAGGTTGGTGTTGGTTCCACTGCAGTTGGTAGAGTCGTTAACTATGATCCAGTCACGGGTGTTTTGAAGTATTGGCAAGATAGAAGACTGGCTGGTTTTAACACCGATGGCACTCTCAATGCAAACCCTGAATATGGATTCTCCCTATTCAGATTCTCTGCAGAATCAGCAACTGGATCTGGCACAACGATCTTTGGTGGATCCACTGCATTGAATATTGACACTAACTTTGGAACTTCTGCAGTTCCAGGTATATCTACCTCAATAAATAATAGGACCTACTCTTTGGGTATGAGTTTTGTTGAAGGTTTAGCAAACCCAGAGGTTGAGAAGTACAGTGGCGATATTATCTACGTAGATAATCGAGCACCTGTTACTCGCAGTTCACAACAAAAAGAAGACATCAAAATCGTATTGGAATTCTAAAGAACTATGCCACAGGAAACTAACCTCAACGTCAGCCCATATTTTGACGATTTTGATAAGGATAACAATTTTTATAAGGTCCTATTCAAGCCTGGAACTCCTGTTCAGGCTAGAGAATTAAGCACTCTGCAGTCCATTCTGCAGAATCAGGTTGAACAGTTTGGTACACACTTTTTTAAAGAAGGTTCTAAGGTTATTCCAGGTAACCTGTCATATGATAATAACTATCAGTGTATAGAACTTGAAGATACTTTCTTAGGAATTCCAGTTGAATTATATCAAGATCAACTGCAAGGACTTAGAATTACTGGTCTCAGATCTGGTGTTACTGCGACTGTTAGAAGAGTTCTTTCTGCGAATGATTCTGAAAGAGGAAGCATCACTCTTTATGTAAAGTATGAGAAGTCTTCTGATGACTTCGAAACAGAAAAGTTTTTTGATGGAGAAAGTCTCTCCACAGATAAAGATATTGTATATGGATTAAGTGTTATTGCTGCGGGTGAATCATTTGCAAATACTATTGCATTTGGTGCAACATCGACTGGTTCGGCAATGTCGGTTGGTGATGGTGTATATTTTGTCAGAGGTACTTTTGTACAAGTTCAAAAAGAAACTCTGATTCTTGATCAATATAGTGCGGAACCTTCTTATAGAATTGGTTTTAATGTTGCAGAAGAGTTTGTCACTGCAGATGAAGATCCATCATTGAATGATAATGCTTCTGGATTTACAAACTTTGCTGCTCCTGGTGCAGATAGACTGAAAATTTCCATCTCTCTTGCAAAGAAAGTTCTTACAGATACTCAAGATCAAAACTTTGTAGAAATTGCTCGTGTTGAAGCGGGTGTTTTACAAACGTTCCAGAAGGATACTCAATATAATCTGATCACCGACACTCTTGCAAAGAGAACTTACGAGGAATCTGGGGATTACTATGTAAAACCATTCCAACTCTTTGCAAAAGAATCTCTGAATGATCAGATTGGAAACAAAGGTATTTTCCTCCCAACTCAAAAAACTCAAGATGGTGGAACACCTTCAGATGATTTGATGTTGATGAAGATTTCCCCAGGTAAAGCTTATGTACGGGGATATTCTATTGAAACTATTTCTCCACAGTATTTGGATGTGGAGAAACCTAGAACCACGAAAAATATTGAACAAGAGTCCGTAAGTTATTCCACAGGTAATCCACTTTTTGTTAATAACATCTTTGGTTCCCCATCTCTGGGAATTGGAACAACAGCGACTGTTTCTTTATTGAGTGGTAGAAGATCCGATTCAGCTGGCACTCTTTCTTCAGGATCTGAAGAGATTGGTCTTGCAAGACTTTACGATTTTAAAGCACAATCTGCAAGTTTTGTTAATTCAAAGACCACATATGAAACTAGAATGTTTGATATTAAAACATTCACCAAAGTTACTGTAGGAACTGCGATTACAGCTGTAACAGCATCTGATCACATTGAAGGTTCTAGAAGTGGCGCAACTGGATTTGTTGTAACTGGTGGTAATAATCTTACCGAACTGACTCTTATTGATTCAGCTGGTAAGTTTTTGGAAGATGAAACCATCTTAGTTAATGGTAATCCAAACGGTAGAGTAATTACCAAAGTAGTTGATTTTAATTTCAATGATGTAAAATCTCTTCGTAGTGCTGTTGGTGTATCAACATTTGAAGCTGACGTTGAGATTGATGAAGCTCGTCAGTTAGCTAACCTTCAGTCTAGTCAACTGCAGTTGGTTAGCACTAGTGGTAATACTGGTCAGATTACGGCAGCTGGTGAAAACTTTGCAGGTATTGTTACAAGTGGAAATATAATTAGTTATAGTGTTGGTAACCAGAAAAGACCTACATTTAACAGAATTACGGGCGTTGCAACTGATGGTTCTTTCATCAATGTTGCTGGTGTATCCACAGTAACTGGTGTCTGTAAAGGTGGTGTTCCTCAAGGAACAACAACTTTAAATGATGTTTTACTCAGAAGCACTACATTTGATCTTGGATCTAATAGTCTTCTGACTCCTGTTACTCATAAAAACTTAGAAAGTCTTGATGTAACTACAACTACTGTTCAATTCAGAAAACAGTATAGTAATATTAATGTTGCTAACAATTCATTCACGTCACCATCTGCAGGAGCAAATCTTTTCTTCCAACCATTTGACGAGGAAAGATACTTTATTTCTTATGATGACGGTAGTGTTGAACCATTGGATGCCAGTCAGATGACTGTATCCGATGATAAAAAGAATGTAAGTTTTGTTGCTCTCTCTAAAGCTTCTGGTAAGGCTAATTTGTTTGCTACTGTTCTGAAGGGAACGGTGCGAAATAAACAAAAAACATTAAATACCGCGAACACTTTAATTGTTAATAGGTCCCGACTTGATGCATCTGGTATTGGCACGAATACACTCAATGATGGTTTAACATTTAGTAGAGTTTTTGGAACTAGAGTTCAAGATAGAAAAATTTCTCTGAATGTCCCAGACGTTGTAGATGTTATTGGTATTTTTGAATCAGATGATGCAACAGATCCAGATCTGCCAAGTCTGACTCTTGGTGCATACTCTGGACCATCTGGTAATAACACAGATCTTATTGTTGGAGAAAAACTCACTGGAGTTGACAGTGGAGCTGTTGCTGTTGTAGTAGAAAAACCAAACACAGTTGCTGTTGGTGTTGTTCCTTTGAATGAATTATCATTCAGTGATGGAGAAACTGTTACTGCAGAACAATCTGGAGTTACTGCTCTTGTTGGTGCTTCTACTCCTGGAGATAGAAATATAACAGATCAATATGGATTAAGGACTAATTCCAAACCAACGTATTATGATTATTCCTTCATCTTTAGATATAAAAGATTTGATGAACCTACTGGTAGGTTAAAAATTGTCTTTAAAAATTTCTTCGTTAACGCCGATGATGATGGAGATTTCTATAGTGCTTCAAGTTATCCAGAAGTTCATAGAAAGTTAATTCCACTAAATGAGGAAATGACCGAAGAGGACAGAGTTCTTGATTCTGATTTGGTTGATATTAGACCTAGAGTAAGTGCCTATGATACGTCTTCCAGTCTGTCTCCATTTGATTTTGCTGCAAGGTCTTTCGCTGGGTCTGGTGATAGTGTCCCTGATCCATTTGTCCCAGACGAATCTTTGATTGTATCTTATGATTATTATCAACCAAGACAAGATAGAGTATTCCTTGATAAAGATGGCACATTTAGATATTTAAAAGGTGTGCCTGCAGATGATCCATCATATCCACCTTCTATTGCAGATGCTATTGAAATTGCTAAGGTAGATCTTCCTGCATATGTGTATTCAATGGATGATGTCTCCATTGAAAGAACAGAATATAAACGTTTTACAATGGCTGACATTGCAGAACTTGAGAAGAGAATCGAAAACGTAGAATACTACACCCAACTGTCATTGTTAGAAACTGATACTGCAAATATGCAGATCACTGATGCCAATGGACTGACTAGATTTAAATCTGGTTTCTTTGTTGATTCATTTAAATCTCATGATGCACATAGTATCACTCACCCAGATTTCTCTGCTAGTATTGATGCAGGTGAAGGTTACTGCAGACCAGGACATTATACAACTGCCGTTGATTTAGTCATTGGTTCTCAGTCACTAATTGGTATTGGAACGACCGCTGATCCAACTATTGATACTAGTACAATTACGGATATTGACGGTCAAAATGTAAGAAAAACTGGTGAATTAGTTACTCTTGATTACACTGAAACTGAACTGGTAAAACAGATTTATGCGTCCAGGGTTGAAAACGTCAACCCATTCTTGATTGTCTACTATGCAGGTGACATGAAATTGAATCCAGATAGTGATGTCTGGATTGATACTAAATTCCTTGATGCAAATGTAATTAAACAAACAGCAGCTTATGATGCGGTTGTTAAATCTTTAGGTATTGATGAACAAACTGGTTTAAGTGAAATCAATTGGGGTTCTTGGGAAACTTATTGGAAAGGTGAGAAAGCAGGTAAAATAACCACAAAAACAACTGTTCAAAATCTTGGAAAAGTTCATCCAAAGAAACTTCCAAAAGGTGTAAAACTTAACGTCAAACATGTGGCGAATGGTCACATGACCAAGAAGTTAAACGGCGGTAAATGGGTTGGAAAAGGAAAAGGTGTTATTATTAATACAAAACTAACCACCACTCAACAGCTCCAAGAAGTTACCACCACCACAAAACAATCTAAAAAAGGTGTTCAATATAAAGTTACTCCTAAGGTTCAAAAGACATCTTTGGGTGAGAAGATTGTCAGTACAGACTTGATTCCATTCATGAGAAGTAGAAACATTGATGTTACTACAACTCTTATGAAACCAAGAACTCGGTTCTATGCGTTCTTTGATGGTGTTGATATGACTAAGTTTTTAACACCAAAACTCCTTGAAATTGAAATGACAAGTGGAGTTTTTGAGGTTGGTGAAACGGTTGTCGCTACTGATCCTGACTTCTTTAAAGCTACGGGGTCTGGTAAGGTTAACAAATTCAAGTTTAGAGTTGCTAAATCAAATCATAAGGAAGGTCCTTATAACAAACCAACTAAAACATATAAACTGAATCCTTATAATCAGGATGCGGGTGTCCCTGCTCAATATTCAACATCATCTACGTTGTTAAATATTGATACTCATTCACTACAAGAAGAGGCAAAGGGTGACTTCTTTGGGTTTGCCACAAAGGGAATGAAACTTAAGGGGAAAACAAGTGGTGCTATAGCTGAGGTAACCAAAGTTAGATTTGTCACTGATAGTCTTGGATTTGCAAGAGGCAGTTTCTTCCTTCCAAATCCAAATTTACAATCTAATCCTAAGTTTGAAGTAGGAACAAAAACACTTAAACTTTCGACGAGTAAAGTTGATTCTAAGGTTGGTGGAACTGTTACTGGTTCTGCAGAAGCTCAGTTCCATGCACAAGGTACATTACAGACCAAACAGGAAGATATCATTAGCACTAAGGTTCCTCAGATTAAACATCTTACTCACGAAGAGAAGAAAGTTCTTCAAAACAAAATTACTAAGAAAATTGGTGGTGAGAAGAAACAAATCACTGGTGTTCAATATTATGACCCTCTTGCACAAACCTTTATTGTTGAAGAAACCACAGGTGTTTACATCACGTCTGTAGAAGTTTACATGCGAGATAAGGATACAGAAATTCCTTTGACCATGCAAGTCAGAACAGTTGAAACTGGTCTGCCTACTTCTAAGATTCTTCCATACAGTGTTGTTAACCTTGATCCAGATGAAGTTAACGTTTCTGAAGATGCTTCGATTCCAACCAAATTTACTTTTGATTCTCCAGTTTTCTTGACTGGAGGCGAAGAATACGCTCTGGTTCTTGTTACCCCATCAGAGAATTACACCTGTTGGATTTCTAGAATGGGTGAAGTTGATATCTCCACTGCGAATTTACCAGAAGAACAACAAGTTCTGATTAGTCAACAGCCATATCTTGGTTCATTGTTCAAGTCTCAGAATGGTACGACTTGGGATCCAAGTCAATATGAAGATATGAAGTTCACCATTTATAAGGCTGCATTCAACACTGCACCTGGTGTTGCAAGATTCTACAGTCCAGAACTCTCTGAGGGTAATAAACAGATTATTAAGTTGGCTAATAATCCACTTAGTATTATCTCCAGACAGGCAACAGTAGGACTTGGATCTACATTCGCTGCACCTGCAGGATTAGTCCCTGGTGTTACTATAACTCAAGATGGTAATCTTACAGCTTCTGCAAAACTTGTAGCTACTGCGGGTATTGCAAGTGTTGGTGGAGACACATTCACCATCATTAATGCTGGTGTTGGATATACTCCATCTGCAGCAAGTTTGGTTTATAATGATGTGTCTCTTCCAGCACTGTCTGGAGAGGGTACTGGAATGGTTGGTAATGTCACTGTTAATAATGGTCAAATCTCTGCAGTCACCGTTACTAACGGAGGAAAGAACTTTGCTGCTGGTGATACCGTTGGTGTTGGAACTCTTGGACTTGGAAATGGTTCTGGTGCGGTTCTTGCAGTTGGTATCATCACTGCACAAAACACTTTGATTCTTGATGAAATTCAAGGTACGTTTATAACAGGTGTTGGCACCGTGAGGTTTGATAACGGAACTAATGTTGTCGCAATTGGCGCTGGTGTTACTATTAATTCCTTTGACGTTCCAGAAAAGAAAAATGGACTTCACTTTAGAGTAAGACACCGTTCTCATGGTATGCACGCTTTCAATAACAGAGTCGTGCTTGATGGTGTTGAGGGTGATGTGCCTTTCACAACTCTTACCGCTGATTACGACAGTGATTCTACTGCGGATATTCAAGTCGTTAACTCCTCTAATTTTGAGACATTTGAAGGTGTTGGTGTTGGAACAACCAACCATGGTTATGCAAAAATCGGTGAAGAAATTATTGCATACACTGGAGTGTCTAATGGAAGTATCACTGGTATCACTACCAGAGGTATTGATAATACAGAATCCTTCGATTATGAATCTGGAAGTAAGGTTAGTAAGTATGAACTTGGTGGTGTTTCTCTAAGAAGAATCAACAAAACTCATTATCTGAACGATGTTACTATTCCTTTTAATAACAATGCAAGGGATCTTGACTTCTATACTTTGAAGGTCGATATGAATGATAATGGTACAGATAGAGCTGGTGGAACTTTACCAGATCGTTTCTTTACTAAAGAAAAACGGAGAGTTGGTGGTAAAGAGGTCTTTGCTTCTCAAAATATTCAGTTTGAGACAATCACTCCAAATATCAATACAGTAACTCCCGCAGGAACAAGTGTTTCTGCAAGAATCAGAACGGTATCTGCCACAAGTGTTGGTGGATCTGAGGAGTCTTTTAAAGATCAAGGATTTGAGGATGTTGATATCGATGGTCAGAATCATCTTGATACACCAAGAATGATTGCATCTAAAGTCAATGAAATCAATCAACTTGATCTCTTGCCTGGTAATAAGTCTATGACAGTTGAGATCAACATGAGTTCTGATGATCCAGATTTGTCACCTGTTATTGATCTGAATCGTGTCAGTACAATTCTGACAACTAACAGACTCAATGATATCGTAGACAACCATGTACGAAATAAAAAAATTAAAGAAACTGGAGCAGATCCAGTAGCTGCAACATATGTTTCCAAGATGGTTGTTCTTGAGAATCCAGCAACTCAAATTCGACTTGAGTTTTCTGCATACAGAAGAGCATCCAGTGATATCAGAGCTATGTTTAAGGTAGTGCCTGAAGGTTCCACAGAGGACTCTTTTGAGGTTCCGTTTGTTAACTTCCCAGGGTTTGACAATATTGATGCAGAGGGTAAAGTCATTAACTTCTCTCAGAATAGTGGATTACCTGATGAAAAAGTAACTCCTAGTACTGGATTTGATTTGAAAGACTATACATTTAACAGTTATGAATTACCACCATTCACTAAATTCCAAATTAAGATTCATATGCAAGGAACAAACCAAGCTGAACCACCATTCATTGATCAACTTAGAGCAATCGCTTTAGCATAATGTCTGATTTTGTTCCTGTTGAGGGTCGGTCTAATCTCTATAGAGATACCGACTCTCAAGCAATTGTCAATCGCGATAAGACAGCATATCGTGAATACATATCTAGAAAGAAAGCTTTGGAAAAGAAAAATTCTGAATTCGATTCAATGAAGGAAGAACTTGATAATGTAAAGAGTGATATTGGAGATATCAAAGATATGTTGTCTTCTATTGTACAGAAACTAAATAGTTAGAAAAAATGGCACAGAAGGTAATTACATTTGACCCAGAAGTTGCCGTTCCCTTTGGCTCTAATCTGACCATTTTCTCTGGTGCAGATTTTGATGCAGTCTTTACGGTAAAGACCTCTGCAGGTTCCAGTATTAACTTCACTGGTTATACAGGAACCAGTAACATGAAGAAGTCTGTGATTGGAACAGCAAGTACCTTCACCGTAGGACTGGGAGGTGATAACGGTAGAATCACCATCTCAATGGGTTCTACTGAAACCAGAAGTTTGGATGAGGGTAGATACCTCTACGATGTAAACGTGAGTTCTGGTTCTACCTTCTTCAAAGTGATTGAAGGTAACATCATCGTTAGAGCAGGAATTTCGACTTAAGAGGTAGATGAATGGCTCAACCAAGTTCAAGGCAAGGTTTAATTGATTATGCCAAAAGACAATTAGGTTATCCTGTTCTAGAAATCAACGTAGCAGACGAACAGTTTCAAGACCTGTTAGATGATGCTGTTCAGATGTATCAAGAACGTCATTATGATGGTATTGAGAGAATGTACCTCAAGTACAAGATTACTGAAGATGACATCAATAGAGGACGTGCAAGGGGTAATAGTAGTGCGGCGGGTATCACTACCACAAGTGCTACTTCAACCATCGTAGGCACCGCCGTAACGTTCTCTCTGGAGGAGAATAGTAACTATATCGCAATTCCACCATCTGTCATTGGTGTCAACTCGATTCTTAAAGTTCGATCTGACACTGTATATGATGGACTCTTCAATATTAGATATCAATTGTTCCTGAATGATATCTACAATTTCCAATCCATCGACTTACTTCAGTATTCGATGGTTCAGACTTATCTTGAAGATATCACACATTTGTTGAATCCAGAAGTAAGATACCGTTTCAATATCCGTCAAGACAGACTTTATGTTGATGTTGACTGGGCACAGTTGACTGCAGGAGATTACTTAGTGATTGACTGTTTTAGAATCCTTGATCCGAATGATTTCACTCGCGTGTACAATGCGCCATTCTTGAAGAAATATTTCACTGCATTGTGTAAGAAACAGTGGGGTATGAACTTGATCAAGTTTCAGGGTGTTCAACTTCCTGGTGGTGTTCAACTGAACGGAAGACAAATTTATGATGATGGTGTAAGGGAGTTGGAAACAATTGAAGCCAAGATGCCATCTACATATGAAATGCCTCCCCTTGATATGATCGGGTAATGTTAAATCCTTTTTTCCTACAGGGTTCCCAAGGGGAACAGGGTCTAGTCCAAGACCTGATCAATGAACAGTTGAGAATGTATGGCATTGAGTGTCATTACATTCCTAGAAAGTTGATGACATCTAGAACAATCATGAAAGAAGTGATTGAGTCTAGATTTGACCAGGCTTTCCCGTTGGAAGCTTACTTGATGAACATTGATGGATATGCAGGTCAAGGAGAACTTTTAACTAAGTTTGGTATCCGCAATGTTGATGAAGCAAATTTTGTTATTTCCAAAGAGAGATTTGAAGAAGCTATCGCACCATTCTTGGCAGAACAAGATGAGTATGAACTGACTCGTCCCAAAGAAGGTGATTTGATTTTCTTTCCCCTTGGCAAAAGACTGTTTGAGATCAAGTTTGTAGAACATGAAAAACCTTTCTATCAACTAAATCAGACATACGTCTATCAACTCAATTGTGAACTCTTTGAGTATGAAGATGAGGTTATTGATACTGATGTATCTGCAATTGATCAGGTAGTTCAAACTGAAGGATACTTTGCAAGACTTATTCTTTCACAAGTCGGCAGTGATGCAACAGCCAGCACTGGGGTTGTATTTGGTGCAGTCAACCAGATCTTCGTGGAAGATGATGGATATGGTTACGTAACTGCTCCCACTGTTTCAATCAGCACATCTCCAGGGACTGATGCGACTGCAGTAGCTATCATGACTGAGAGGTCTGGTATTGCCACTGGTCAGTCTATCGATAAGATTCTGATCTTGAATCCTGGTAGTGGATACACTGGTATTCCGACTGTTAGTGTCAATGGTTCTGGTATCGCCACTGCGGGTATCACAACTTTGGGTGCAGTTGGTATCGTCACGATCACAAGTGGTGGTTCTGGTTATACAACCACACCTACAGTTGTATTCTCTGGACCTGGTTCAGGAACAACTGCGACTGGTGAGGCTGTCATGGTTGGAGGCACGATCAGTGCAGTCAGGTTGTCTAATGCTGGTGCGGGATATACCGCTGGTCAAAATGTCACCGTCACGATCGGTGCTGCAACAACCATCGGCACTGGTAACTACGTCTTTAATGAAACTGTATCTGTTGGTGATGTCACTGCAAGAGTCAAAGTTTGGGATGCAAGTTCTAATACTCTAGACATCAACATGTTGAGTGCGATGGAATTTCCAGTTGGTGGTAAAATTGTTGGACAAGAATCTGGTGCAACGTACATTATCAAGTCCGTCAGTTATGACACACCAACAGACTTCCCGAATGATGATCTGTATCAGGCAAATCAATACAATGATAATGCAGAGTTTGAGAGTGAGGCTGATAACTTGTTAGACTTCTCAGAGAGGAACCCGTTCGGTACTTTCTAAATAGTTAGAAAATACTTGAAATGTTAGGCACTTACTTCTATCATGAGATATTAAGAAAGACAGTTATCGGTTTCGGTACTCTCTTTAATGATATCAATATTCGACACCGCGATGCGAGTGGGACGAGTTTTAGTAACTTGAAAGTTCCACTCGCGTATGGTCCTATTCAGAAGTTTCTGGCAAGAATTCAACAACAACCAGATCTGAATAGAGAGATTGCACTGACACTACCTCGACTCTCTTTTGAGATGACAGGTCTTCAATATGATCCATCCAGAAAGACTGGTGTCACACAAACATTCCTAGCAACTCAGAATGGGAATGCAAAGAAGGTTTATATGCCTGTCCCATACAATGTGACTTTTGAATTGAACATCATCTCTAAACTGAATGATGATTCTCTACAAATCATTGAACAGATTCTGCCATATTTCCAACCATCTCTCAACATCACAATCAATCTCATCAGTGCGATCGGTGAGAAGAAAGACGTGCCAGTTGTGATGGAGAGCATCACACAAAATGACCAGTATGAGGGTGGTTTTGATAGTCGTCGATTGATTATTCATACACTCAGATTTACTGCAAAAACATACTTGTTTGGACCTGTTGCAGAGAGCACTGATGGTCTTATCAAGAAAGTGGATGTGGATTACTACACCAACACAAATATCAAAACTGCGAAGAGAGTACAAAGATATACCGCAACACCAAAAGCACTACAAGATTACAACGACGACAATGCAACCGTCGTCGATGGTGCAATCTCTACAGAGGTTACAAAAATCAAAGTCAGTGCATCCACAGATCTCACGGTCGGTGGTCGTATCATCATCGATGGTGAGATTATGTACGTTGAGAAAATCAGTGGACAGAATGTTAATGTCATCAGAGGATATGACAACACCGCAATTGCGGAACATGAACATGGTGCAACTGTCAATGTTCTCAATGCTGCAGATGACGCACTCATTGAGTTCGGTGATGACTTCGGATTTAATGAAACGTCTTCCTTCTTCACTGATGGAGGTGAGTGATGAAAAACTTCGATGCGATCAATGATGCTCTTGATGTAGAAGCTTCGATTGTGCCTGTGGAGGAAACTCCCAAACCAGTTCAGAAACCCAAAGAAAAGGATGACATCAACAAAGACTATGAATACTCTAGAGGTAATCTATATTCTTTGATTGAGAAGGGTCAGGAAGCTGTCAATGGTATTCTTGAACTCGCACAGGAATCTGATTCTGCAAGAGCATATGAAGTTGCAGGTCAGTTGATCAAGAGTGTTGCAGACACCACAGATAAACTAATTGATCTGCAGAAAAAGATGAAAGATATTGATGAAGAACCAAACAGAGGTCCTACCAATGTAACAAACGCTCTGTTTGTTGGTTCTACTGCAGAACTTCAGAAACTACTCAAGCAACAGAAAAATAAGGATGTTAAATGAAGTCTCAAGAACTGTCAGAATTTTTTAGTCTGATCGGTCAGGCTAAAAAAGAAAAAGAAGAAGAATTTGATAACCTACTCAAGGAAGCCAATGTCGATCTAGACTCAATGGCTACCTCACTTTTTACTGGCATTGAAAGTGCAAAGGTGGAGGTAAAAGAACAGAAGAAGAAAGAAGAAAAACTGATCGAAAGTTTAGATAGTCTTTTAGTTTCTTTAGACAAACCAAAAGAAACCACACCAATTGTTGTAGGTGTACCAGAAGATTTTGATATCTCTTCTTTAGAAGAAGAGGTTGTAGAAGAAGAGATTGTTGAAGAAGAAGTCGTAGAAGAAGAGACCGTCGAAGAAGATGATACAATTTCTAAAGCCATCAAGTTTATTGATACACAACTCAAAGAAGAACTCAAAGATATTGAACCTAACGATCCGACTGTAGATAGTATCAAGGCAGAAGTAAAAGAACTTAGAAATATTCTCTATAAAGTTCTTGCACACGGACCTGGTTCTGGTGAAGTCAGAGTCCTGAAAATGGACGATGTTGACGCAGATGATCTCGCTGATGGTAGAGTTCTCTCTTACGATTCATCATCAGAAAAACTCAAGTTTGTAGATCAATCTGGTGGTGGTGCAGGATATGCAAATACTGCAGGTATATCCACATATGCGATCACTGCAGGTATTGCCACCAATTCAACAAAACTCAATGGTCAATCTGCGTCATATTATCTTGACTATGATAACTTTACAAATACGCCCACAATACCCACTAATAATAATCAACTAACGAATGGTGCGGGATATATCACCACATCATTTACTAATACAAATCAGTTGGTCAATGGTGCTGGTTTTATCACAAACAGTGTAACTGGTGATTTCACAGTTAGTGGTAACGTTTCTATTGGTGGCACTCTGACTTATGAGGATGTAACCAATATTGATTCCGTTGGTCTGATAACAGCAAGAAATGGTATCAATGTCTCTTCTAGTGGTATTAATGTAACTGGTGTTTCTACATTTAATGATCGGATTCATTTACCTGATGATACCAAGATAATGCTTGGTGCAAATAACGATATGCAGATCGTTCATGTACCAAACTTTAACAGTATCCAAGGAGATCAACCCTTACGTTTACAATCATCAAGTGAAATTGTAATAAAACAATATAATGGATCTGAAGTCTTTGGTAAATTTATTAAAAATGGTCCAGTAGAACTCTACTACGACAACTCCAAAAAATTTGAGACCACTG
>Ga0213860_10000371_pt1 | contig 17952 bp, 15 predicted proteins | sample PICome_3_FD_160118 | JGI IMG/M metagenome (GOLD analysis project Ga0213860, IMG submission 160118) | Coastal seawater microbial communities near Pivers Island, North Carolina, United States - PICO550 | ecosystem: Environmental > Aquatic > Marine > Coastal | place: USA: North Carolina...
GAAGCGACCATTTTTTCTATCCTTTAAGTAGTACAATTGAGGCCAAGTATCACGAATTATTTCCGCTAACTTGTAAGAAGAATTTTGAGGTATCACTAGGTGTATTCTCGTAGATGGACGAATCACCATATGTCTTGTGATCTTTATATCCAACCATACGTCCTTTCGTATTTTGTAGAGCGGGCATGAAGGCAATGAAGAAAAAGACTCCAGGGGCACCGATGAATACTACAGAGACAATCACATAGTAGGTTAGAAGTTCTAGCAAATCGTGAGACATAACTTTACATTACAAGAGAAAAAAATAGGGGTCCGTAGACCCCTTAGATTATATCGTATTAACTGATCAGCCGATAGCAGGAGCAGTCAAAGCGACAGGAGTGGACTCAGCAGCAGCGAGATCCAGTGGGAAGTTATGTGCATTACGTTCATGCATGACTTCCATACCCAGACCAGCGCGGTTGAGAACGTCTGCCCAAGTGTTGAGCACACGACCCTGACCATCGATGATGGACTGGTTGAAGTTGAAACCGTTCAGGTTGAACGCCATCGTGGAAACACCAAGTGCGGTGAACCAGATACCAACAACAGGCCATGCAGCAAGGAAGAAGTGCAAGGAACGTGAGTTGTTGAACGAAGCGTATTGGAAGATCAGACGACCGAAGTAACCGTGAGCGGCGACGATGTTGTAGGTCTCTTCTTCTTGACCGAACTTATAACCATAGTTCTGGGACTCAGTTTCTGTCGTCTCGCGGACGAGTGAAGAAGTAACCAGACTTCCGTGCATAGCAGAGAACAGAGATCCACCGAATACCCCAGCAACACCGAGCATGTGGAACGGATGCATAAGGATATTGTGTTCTGCTTGGAATACAAGCATATAGTTAAAAGTACCAGAGATACCAAGAGGCATAGCATCGGAGAAAGAACCTTGACCGAAAGGATAAACGAGGAATACTGCAGAAGCAGCAGCGACAGGTGCGCTGTAAGCAACGCAGATCCAGGGACGCATACCTAGACGGTAAGAAAGTTCCCATTCACGACCCATGTATGCATAGATACCGATCAGGAAGTGGAAGATTACGAGTTGGAAAGGTCCACCGTTATAAAGCCACTCGTCGAGCGATGCAGCTTCCCAAATAGGATAGAAGTGAAGACCAATTGCGTTGGAAGAGGGAACAACTGCACCAGAGATGATGTTGTTACCGTACATGAGTGAACCAGCAACGGGTTCACGGATGCCATCGATGTCCACAGGAGGAGCAGCGATGAAGGCGACGATGAAGCAGATAGTTGCTGCCAACAGAGTTGGGATCATCAGGACGCCGAACCAACCGACATAGAGGCGGTTATTGGTGGAGGTAACCCATTCGCAGAAATTCTCCCACGAGGATTGACCTTGTTGTCTTGAAAGAGTAGTAGCCATTGTTTTACACAAAAATAAGTAAGACCATCAGGGAAATGGTGGAGTTACTATTCCTCTGCACCCTTAGCAGAGGTATGAAAGACGTGATTTATACACCCTAGAGGTCTTGGTTTGCGGGGTGTTTTGCAACAAAAACGGAACGTTAGGAACCTGTGACAGTTCGTTACGTTCCGTAACCTGTTGATTTATTTATATTACTACGGTTTTCCCGCCTTGTCAAGGGATTAAGATTCTGGATATTTAATGATGACAATACCCTGACTACCATTACCACCTGGGGTTGAATAGGTTGTGGAGTGAGTGTGACCACCACCACCAGCACCATACCCTAATGCATCAATATTACCTCGACCACCTGAACCAGCGTTAGTTGTACCACCAATTCCATCAGTTCTACCAGCGTTATTAGAAGCACTGAAGTAAGTAGTGTTTTCATTACCACCGCCGCCTCCAGCAGCATATGCAGTGGCAGTACCAGAAATACTATAAGTTACTCCATATCCACCACGACCACCATAATTACCACTACCATTTGCTCCAGCACCACCAGCGCCGCCACCGCCGCCGCCTCCACCAGTGCCAGAACCTTGTCCACCACCGAAACCTTGTCCAGTAGTACCTGTACCTGTAGATCCACTAGAACCACCAGTGCTGTTTTCAGTATTACCTGCGTTACCACCAGCAGAACCAACAGTATCACCAAAATTTACGCCACCAGCAGTTCCAGCATTAGCATCAGATGAAACACCTCTACCACCACCAAATGCAGTGTAATCAATAGTTGTTCCACCAGAAGTATTTCTAAATCTGGAGTTTCCACCACTTGTAGCAGTAGTGCCAGCACCATCAGAAGGACCAGTGTGACCACTTCCTTTAGCACCTACAGTAACTTGATAAGTACCTGCGGCAAGTTGTAGTGCAGCACCATTTGCTGTTTTATTAGTTCCTGTAGAAGTTCCAGTCTCAGATCCATAATACAAGACACCACCAGCACCACCGCCACCAGCGTTGTCAGCACCACCACCACCGCCTCCACCGACGATGAGAATTTCTAAACCTGTAATAGTACCAGTTACAACAAAGTTTTGATTTCCTACAGTTGTAAATGTATGTCTCACGAAACCACCAGATGTTGCTGTACTGTCACCACCAGAACCAGAACCTTGTCCACCACCAGCAGCAGTATTACCCGAAAATGTAGTTAAACCACCCAAAAAAGGACTCATAATAACCTCCTATCAAGCGTGACCTAATGATGCAAAACCAAATGCGAACCAAGCAGGAGAAGTTCCACCATTATTGGAACGTCTGACAAGTGTGACTGTAAATATGTCTTCATCACCACCACTTGATGGTGTTGGAGCAGAACCACCCGACCATCTAATAGTAACACCCGTGCCTTCAACGGTCAGTACATTTGGATAACCAGGAGTATTACCGTTGGTTATAAACACAAATGTATAGGATCTATCATTGGTGGTTGGTAAGTTTGAGATAGCAAATGTCCAGTTACCACTTTGTCCTTGCAAGAAGAAGACTTGGGCTGAATCTGAAGTATAATCATATGCTACAGTTGATGTTGTTGCACCATATGTAAGCATATGTTCTGCAACATGCTTTACTGTGAGACCAGGAGTTGCTTCCCAGTTCAAAGAAGTGCTGTCCCAAAGAATAGTACGGTCAGAAGCAGACTTCAGTGTAATACCACCACCATTTGCTGTGGTATTTGTTGGAGTTGCAACAGAACCTAATTCAATATTTTTATCATCAACAGTGAGTGTTGTACTGTTGATCGTTGTGGTAGTACCATTAACAGTTAAGTCATTAGTAACAACCAAACTATTTGCAGTAAGAGCACCAGTACTGACAGCACCAGTGGTTGTCAATGTACCGCCACCATTTACAGTCAGAGAACCAGTAACAGTTTGGTTGCCAGTAACTGCAAGTGTGTGACTAGAAGGAATAGTAACTGTCGTACCAGTCCTCGATTTAATATTATCTACTCTGAGTGTGGACATAATTTACGCCAATTGTTTTTCTTTTATTTATAGATCTTTGATGATGAAGACACAACCGTCATCAACATCAACCTGTACACCATTCTCGATATCAACAGTTAGATCAGCTACACTTCTGACCATACCAACTTTAATTGGCAATGAAATACTCACATCAGAAGAAATAATTTGCTTCTGAACGTTCTTAAAAACATTATCAATAAAATCGATTGGTAAAGTCATTAGATGTCAATTACTAATAGAATACAACCATCATCTACATCAACTTGAATTCCATTTTCAATATCAACAGTCACATCTTCATGAGTGTAGATTACACCAGTGTTATATGGAGATGCAATAGTAATATTTGAGTTAACTACATTCTGATATCCGAATACAGTCTTGGAATAGACTTTAGATGCACCGCCTCCACCAGCTGTATCCCACTCAGTACCGTTGTAGACTCTAAGTTCATCTTCAGTTGTATTGTAGTACAACTGACCCTCTGAGGGACTTGGAGGGTTGGATGTTGATGCAAGATCAATATCATCAGTTTTAATCTGTGGTCTACCTTTAGCACCCAGAATTACTCTGATTTCACAATCTAGACCAGTATTTGGTGCAGTTGTGAAAGTAATCTGAGACTGACCAGCAGAATTACTAATAGTATAATCAACTCTTGGTGTTTGAATAATACCACCAAGTTTTACAAAAAGTGATTCTGCATTTAATGTTCTATAAACAGAACCACTCTCAGTGAGATTGAATGTTGTTAGAACACCATTAAATGTGCTGTCAAAGGTATCAAGAACTCTAACGTCAGAGTTGTTGTATGCACGGTTAGGTTGTAAGTAGCGTCCTTGATATCCCATATTAGGTCTGCTCCAGTACTGATACTAAACAATCTACACTAGTTGCAGATGTTGACAATACCTGAATCTTATCACCAGTTTCTAAAACTAGTTTACTACCAGCAATAAATTCATAAGATGCACCATTAGGTAGAGGCATATTACGAATCAAATAGATATCATCTGCAGCACCAGCTGATTTGTCAATCTTAAGATCAACAAAAATCTGATCACCAGATGTATTAGACACGTTAATACCAATACACACCGTAGTTGTTGCGGCAGGTACAGTATAAGCATCAGTAATCGAAGTACCGATGTTTGCTTTTGTATAACTTTTGAATGTATTTGCCATTTACTTATCCTAGGGCAATTGCCATAACGATTGCATCATCGACCGTGGCAGCATTAGCATCAAATCCACCTACAGTTACAATCTGATCATTAGCTGGAGTATTACCACCAGATTCATCTCTCATGTAGATCTTTTGATCTGCAGTATTTACGGCGATCTCCCCTCTTTCCAAATTGGAGAGAGCGGGAGCACCAGTCGTAAATTTTCTTTTTGGCTTAAGCGTAGTTGCCATGTTCAGAAGATACTCTTTTTATCTATTTATCAAGCAGTCTTGAATAGATATTCACCTACAGTCGTACCGATTGACCTACCAAACTGAACCCTGTAATCTGGATTACTTGCACCAAGATCACCAAATACAGCAACAGTTTCCCAAGCGTGAGATCCATAAGTGTTGTTTCCACCACTATTATCCCAATAAGCAGTACCAGCAGGAGCGTTACCAATAGGACTTGCGAAAGGTCCAACTTGGAAGAAAATAGCACCACCAGTCTCTTCTGCAAGAGTTGTGTGATCCCATCTCCAACCAGCAGTAGATGCTCTTCTCGTACCGATATAAACAGTTACACCAGTCGCAGTAGCATTTGCAGCTGCACTCATAGTGATAGTATTAGCACCTGTATCAGTTGCGGTTACTTTAACATCCCAAGGAACTGTTGGATTTAATGTCACCAAAGAAGCACCAGATTTAGTACCACCTGCAGTAGTATTTTGGTTATTCCAAACTTCATTACCAACTGCAAGATTACTGATAGAAGCACCAGTACCAGTTCCTGTAACAGTTAATACATTAGATCCAGCAGTTGTGGATACTGTAAACTGATTTGCAGCGATGGTTTCAACACCACCAGTTTGAGGAACAGATCCAGTTGGTGGATCATTGTTTCTAGTGATCAAGTTAATATCTTTGACCAGATATGCCCTTTCTCTCAAGGCAGCTGCAGGACTAGAGAGTCCGTTGACCTGAATGATACAATCTTCTTTAACAGTCGCAACAGTGATTCTACCATCACCATTACCACCAGTAATCTCCAAAACATCACCAGCCTTATATTTAAGACCACCAGCGTTTAGTGTGACCGTCTGAATTACACCACCACTTGTGGTAATATCAACCGTAGCACCAAGACCATCAGCAAGATCACTAAGGTTACCAGTACCAACTGCAGTAGCGTTCGCATATCCAGTACCACCAACCAAACTCGATGCGTCTAGAGTCAGAACTTGACCAGCAGTTGGATTGTTAACAATGAGTCTATCACCATCATTATACTTTGTACCTGCAGCATTGACTGCAGCAGCTGTAACTGCACCACTTCCATCAACAGTAAGGTCAACTGTTGCACCAGTACCAGGACCAGCATTGTTGAAACCAGAAGCTTCATCAATGTCAAATGCTGTTGCTGTATTAGTGGTTGCACTATAACCAGTACCACCAGAAACAACTGTAAATGCCGCAGCACCACCTTCCTGATTCAAGAAAACCATTCTATTAAAGTCTTTGGTGTATACACCAGAGAAAATTTTCTTGGAAGCACTACCGTAGTAAATATCTTTTACTTTAGCAACTTTCAAAACAAGAATATCATGCAGTGCGCCAAAAGTCGTAGTATTAGATGATGGTGGTGTAATCGTATCACCAACAACATAACCATATCCAGGGAAGACAACTTTCAGAACAGTAACTGATTTATTTGCAGCACCTGAAGCTTGATCAACTCGAATATCGAGTCTTACTTTTGGTCTTGTTCTTGCTTGAACTGCAGCACTCGAAGTTGCAGTTTCTACATCTTTAATTTCAAACTCAACACCACGATACCAACCAATAGGAATACCATCGAGAGCATCTGCAGGACTTAGAGGTTCTTGAACAACGTCAGAAATATAATCATCAATTGGTTGGAATCCTCTTGGATCAGCAGCACTCACACCATTTGTACCACCGTTGTAATCAGCAGCGTTTCTAATGTGTGGGAAAATACCAGGACCATAATCTATACCATATCCACCAATATTACCAACATATACACCATTGTACTGCAACAGTAGATCTCTAGTGTTATCTACACTATAAGGCATTGCAGTATCATGTTCGTTTGTATTTGCAACAAATACAAGTTTAGATGATGCTTGTGGTTTGAAATCATCACAGACCTGTTGACCATTACCGTCCACAGAACAGTTTAGGTTTACACCAATTGTTTTGTGAATAATACCAAAGGCATCCTCAGAGTTTGCACCAGTACCACCACCACCTGAAGAGTTTTTTGCATATGTACCACCAGGCCCAGGTCTTTTTGCCCAAAAATATCTAAGACGTAAATCTCCTTCAACATAATACAAATATGGATTGTTCAACTGAATAACTTCAGTAACTGTACCAAAACCATTACCACTACCATCTTCAATAGTATCACCTACAAGAACGTTATCCAGGATACCAGCACCTTGGTTATTAGCTCCTTGGAAAACAAATTCATTATAGATGGTATTACTATCATAATAGTCTTCTCTTCTATCCCAAGCATAAATCTTATAATCACCCGCAGTACCAACTACAGTACCACCTCTTTTAATGGTAAAAGAATCACCAAGGGCGATGCTTGCACCAGATAAATTAAAATTAGTTCTAACTAGAAGAAGGTTAGAAACCACCTGTTGTTTATATGTTCCGAAAAATGTTCTAGAAATTCTATTAGAATTATTACTATCTAAAATTTCTACGTTTTGTGCGCCGATACCAGCATTAGACAATGCCTTATTGAAAGCATCAACTGCAGCTGGATCATCCTCCCATGCGAGGTATGAATTCATGCTACCAGAGTCATCGGTAGCAAAAATTGCATCTACTTTGAGAGCATTACTGGATTGTGATCCAGCAATGCTTCTCTTTACTTTTGTCCAAAAACCTAGTTCACTCGACATTCGTTGATACCTCTATCAGTTAATAACGTTAGTAACGTAAATCATCTTGCCTCCACTTATATAGTAGGTGATCAAGAACTGAGTACCCTTGAGGTATGTAACTGGAGCACCTGTCGTATCATCGATACTTCTCCAGTTTAGATCTACTGGTTCCCAAACGTTTTCTGGTAAGATAGAACCAAGTTTGACTTCACTTGGATAGGTGACATAGATGTTACCACTTCTACCATTGTAATCAGAGATGTTAGAGATAGAACCAAGCACCAGTTTTGTGACAGTAGTACTAGAAGTATACCATCTTGGATCAGTAATACTTCCCAGAGGAATCATATTAAAGTTAGAAGACAGTTGCAGGGATGCAGTGTCTGTTACATTACCTGCGTTGTTAACCGTGAAGGTTGCAGCGGCAGGGATGTCATTAAGGGCAAGAGGCCAATCAGCAGGAACTGTGGTGATGAAGGCATTTTTGTTTGCCCAATCGTCAAGGTCCTTAGGAGAAATAAATCTATCTGATTGTGCGGTCCAGTCTGCAGAAGTCTTACTGAGGTTGAACCAATCCTGTTGTGCTCTCTGTGTGAAACCAATGTTGGTTTGAGATGCAGCAGGGTAGTTTCCACTGGTCTGGAATACAGAAGACGCAATCTCAATCTTGGATTGAATCTTAAGTGTACCAATTGTTGCAGCAGTTGCTTCCAGGTTTGCAGTCTTGAAGCTGTTTTGTTGTGCTTGTTGGAGACTTGCAAGAGATTCGGTCAGAGTTGCACTGAACGAAGATGGGTTGAAGGAAGAAGCAGAGGAGTTGGAAGATAGAGAACCGATATCGTCAAAGTCAATCAGTTTGTTATCAGCAGATGTCTTGACTTTAGGGAAGTTAAGAGTACTGGACTGATTACCTTTGGTGTCGATGATCTGGTTACCGATGAAGAAGTCACCGTTGGAGTTTGTACCAGAGGAAGCGACGAAACCACCAGAGGATTCAATCTGTTGTGCGTTGACTTGCTGTTGGAGGGAGAGAACCTTAGTCTGGAATCTTGGTAAACCAGTTGAGTAGTTACCAGGACCATAACCAACATATTCCCAAGTGTGACCAGAGGCACGAAGAATAGAAGGTCTGTGTAGGTTGACTGGAGTACCAGCAGTTGCACTAGAGGTTACGTTAGAACCAAACATGATGCAACGATCACTGAAAGTTGGAACGTTGTTAACAAACTCAGTAACAACTGACTTGTTCTTACCGTAAGAGTTATCACCCGCGGCAGAATAAGGTTCGATCATCTTGGTTTCAGAAACACTAGATGCACCGAAGTAAGTAGTTAGATTCAGTTCATTAGAAAGGTTTGCTGTAATCGATCCACCACCAAGAACATTATTCAAGAATCCTCTCATACCTTCAGAACTAATCGAGTATTGAGTAATTCTGTCGTAACCATGAGATGCAAGGTTTGTATCAATCGGTAGAGTATTACCAACATCATTTCTATATCTAGAAGTAGAAGGACGTGGGTTCCACTTAGGATTATCCAGGTCAACTTCAGGATAGAGATAGTTGATGTTCTGAGGAATACCGAAACCAGTGATTGTGGTATCAGCAACAGTGTATCCAGAACCAGATGTTGTCTGTACACCATATTCAATGGTGTTACCGAAGTTACTGGTATTACCAGCACCATCATCCTTAACGTATACGTTACCATCCAACATCGTTAGCAGATAGTAACCATCTCTTTGAGTATACTTGTACTCAATTAGTGGTTCTACTTTATAGATGTAGTAAGATTTAGGGAAGTTATTAGATCCATCATATGTGAATGGATATGTAGCAGCATTATCTCTAAGTTGTAGAGTGAATCTTGCTTCAGGTGGTCTGAGTTCCTGAGAACCAGATGTACCTTTTGGCATCTTATAGATTGCTCTCCAGAGTAGTTCACCGTTACCAAAGTTGGATCTATCATCACTAATACGTTTGATGTAGATATTTGCAGAGGTGTTTGCACTAAATTCAAATAGGTCAGCACCACCATCAGAGGTTTGGTTGTCACCGTTAGTATCAACTCTCTGTGTGAGTCTTCTGAGAAGAGACAGATAGTTGGAGTTTGGTTGTGAAGTTAGTGCAGAATCAGTGTCGAATGGATAGTATCTAGTACCAATAGAGGAGAATGGAATGTAACCAGCAGGTTTGATGTTACCAGCAGCGAACGAAACACCAGTTTCAGATGTAATCGTACCAACAGTGATAACAACAGGACCAGAACCAGTTCTGGTTCCAAGTGCAGTACCAACACCATCAATCAGTCTAAGGTTATTACCAACGGCAAAACCAGAACCTGCTTCAAGGTTGTTACTATTTGGGTTGTAAATGGTAACAGAAGTAATCTGTTTGGAAGTTCCATCAACAGTTACGTTGACCTTAATTGGAGAAGATTGTGTTGTTGGAGTAACATCAGTACCAGAAGCGTTAGACAACTTAGCATCTACAAGAACTGTAGTAGTTGTCAGGATATCATTGTACTGGTTAGTACCATTTGCAGTGACACTGAATGTTTGAGGAATACCAGTGATATTGGAAGAACCAGCAGCACGTTGATCATCAACCAACAAACATACGCGACCTAGATCTTCACCACTTACAGTTTGAGAATATTCCCAAGCGTAGAAAGAACGAACATCATTCTTTGTAGAAACACTATTTTGAGTGACTGCAGGGTCAATAGAAGCATCTCTTGCTCTCAGTCTTGCACCAAAGAGTTTGGATGTAGCGTCAGTTGGAGTAGCAGGTAAGAATGCATAAACAGCTTCTGGGGAAGAGTCAGAATAATTTCTCTTACCAAGGTTGTAGTCAAGACCGCTTACTAGAAGTTCTGCCTTAGTGATTGTACCACCACTATTTGTGGTGTAGAATTCTGGAATATCAGTTTCTTTGATCTCGTCTTTACCACCAATCTTAATATAGATTCTTCTAAAGTTACCTTTATTGGAGTTTGATAGTGCGTTGTATGCAGATACAGTGTGACCAATGTCAATCTCAGCCATGCTGACGAGATTATCTTTAGTAGAATCAATACCTCTTGGTGGAGCAACACCGATAATGAAACCACCTGCATCTTGATTAAATGCAGTAGGACGGTGAGAAACAGACTTCAGAGCAACGTTACCGAAGTTAGAGTTCGAGTTGGTGATAGACATGTCACCACCAGACTCAGCAAGGAAATGATCTGCGTTACCAACAGCGAAGACCGAAACGACCTGTAGGAATCCATCATTGGATGCCTTGATGTGGAAGTGTCTCCAGTCATCTCTGTAGACAGAATCTGGATCAACTCTGTATTCATTACCTTCTGCGTTTGTCTGTACAACACCTTGAGCAGTGTTAGAACCAACAAAGGCGCGGTTATCTTTCTGTAGACCAATACCAGTGTACTGGGCAAGAACCATCGACTTGAATCCAGTTGCACGGGAACCATCAGCGTGGAGACCGTTCATACCAAAGACAGAACGGAGAGATACGTTGAAGATATAAGGAGATGCAGAACCAACTGTATCAGCAGTGGTTGCTTGTGCAAGAGAACCAACGATTCTGTTTTCTTCGATTCTTTGAATATAGTCTTCAGAAGAAGGAGCAACAGCAGGAGATGTTTTTGTTACACCAGCAAGACTCGATGGAGTAGAAATGGTGTCAGTAATAATAGCGAATAGAGTTGTAATCGCGGATTTTACGTTTGCACAAGATGCTGGATCAGTGTTAGAACCAGTTGCAGCGTCTGCAGTAATTGTTAGATCCTTAACCTGTGTCAGTGCAGTATCACCAGTCTGAACAGTAACACTTACGTTATTAATAACTTCCAGTGCAATGTTTCTTGCTTGGTTGAAAGCGTAAATAGATTCTGTTTCTTCACCAACTAAGTGTTGTAATGCACCACCATTTACATAGAGGTTTGCAGCATCATGAACTTTATTGTTTGCACCATATGCAACGTTGTAAGCAACTGCTTCAACAACGTCTCTAATATCATCTTCACAGTTAACTCTACCACCAGGAACACTGAATGATGGGAAGTTAGTAAGCATTCTACTTACAGCAACTTCAGCAATGAAGTTTTTGTTTGCTTCGAGGAGATCTCTTGCATCACCGTATCTGTTACCTTGAAGTACAATGTCGTCAAGAACACTGAACTTATCAATCTTAGAGTAATAAGTACTCAGATCTGGGTAACTTGCGTACTCAAATACGGTAAGTTTGTGGTGAGATGCGGGCATAACATCCGCACCAGAACCAGTATATGTCGAAGATGCACTCTTATAAGTGTTATTTCCGAGAATTGTATCCTTAACAGTGAACTGCCAGAAGTAACAACCACCAGTTACACGGAACAGAGCAGTATTTCCTGCGGAGTTATCAACAGGAGAAGGAACGTACTTAGGACGGAAGATAGTCTTTCTAAGGTCAAGACCAACAATCGAAGTACCACGGGGAACAATAACACCACCGTTGACGGCGTTCATCTTATAGATGTTCTCCATCAGAGTCGCATCAGTGTAACCAGTTCTTACTAGTACGTTTGCGTTAGTTGCATCACCAGGACGGTTATCAATAGTGTACTCACCAGGGAATACGATAATCGTGAAGAATTCAAATAGGTCAGCACCATATTCACCTGCTTCGTCACCAGGACCATTTTGCCAGGATTGAACTGCTGCTTCAAGAATAGCTCTTTCAATGGTTTTGAACGGACGGTTCATACTACGTCCGTTATTAGTCAGTGAGTCAGTTGCGAGGGTATCATTCGCACTAACGTAGATATTTCTAAGACTGTTTGTGATGTTAATCGAAGATCCAGTCGATCCAGTAGGAAGAACAAGACCAGATGCATTAACAGAAAGTTTTACAGCGCCGTTTGAAACGAAGTCGATTTGACCATCACCAGAACTGAATACACCAGTATCAGTATCACCTTCATAGGCGATGGAGGGGGCAGAAACAGCACCCTGTGGTACGATAAGTTGTTTTCCGTTAGCGACATTCAAACTACCAGAGTTGAATGTGACAATTGGACTACCATTGAATAAGAATGGAGTCGCTGCTCCCGATGGGAAATTAAGTCCATTTGGACCAATGCTTAATACGGTCGTTCCATTGGATGTGAAATCAATGTAACCTGCCGCAGAGCTATACAGACCAGTATCTTCATCCGCAGAGAACGAAAGAGAAGGGTCGCCAGTCAGGCCTTGCGACAGGACAATTTCAACGCCTTTGGAGATACCGCGAGTTGTTACTTGAGTTAGCGCCATGTTTGAAAGAGCCCGTTATTTTAGCGTTTTTCTAATCAAAACTATTTATACCTTTTCGGTTTCATTAGTGGCTTCTTCCATTTGCTTCTGGAAGTCGTCATGATCAAATAGTTTATAAGATTTACCTGTAAAATGATTATGAACGTAAACTCGATTACCCCATCCAGTAGGAGTAAAACTAATACTAAAGTATCCTACATTCATATCATAAATTGGGATTGGAGAACCCATATCCAAAGATTTCTTTTGAATCTCTTTTTGAGTTTCTGTAAATTCTTCAGATTTTAGTTGCTCCTCAACAATAATCTTATTTTGCTCATCCAACCACTTACTAAGTTGATCTTCTTGTTCCAAAGTCAATCCAAAGGTCAAACCCGATGGTAAATCATTTAATTCGCTCATTTTATAGTCAAAAAGAATCTTGAGTTATTTATATAGTAGGACGAGAGGGACTTGAACCCTCACGATCACAATGATCGACAGATTTTAAGTCTGGTGTGTCTACCAATTCCACCACCGTCCCAAAAAGGGCCACAGTCAATTTTGGCCCAGAATTTTTTTCCGACGTTTTTGGTAACTGAGGCCCGTTTTTCGCCTCAGTAAACGTACTCGATCATTTCCTCAGTCAATGTTTCATTAACAAAGCTGCACATAGCAGTGAAGTCACTTGCACTTGCTTCAATCAGTTGAAGTTCTTCTCCACCATCTCCAAAGAGATGAATAGTGCGGTTGAGGATGTTGATCTTGACACCAGCGAGTTGAGTGTCTGCAGGAATGTCCGTAATGTTCATACGTCTCATTTGATTACCTCTCTACTATACCACCGTAATCACTGCTTGTCAAGCTTGACACAACAGCTAATTCTGACTATAATAACTCTGCCAAGGTTCAGAAAAACTAATTAGCAAGTAAGCTTAATAGCTCCTGCAACGTCTAGGTTAATAACTGGAGTAATTTTTGAGAATAAACCAATAGAGTTTTGGAAATCTGCACCTAAAACATTTTTCATACTTAGTCCCAATCCATTTCTGATTTTTGCAGATATATTGTTCTCTGCTTTTGCACCAACTTCAGTTTCAGATGCTGCACCAATCTTACATCTGGTATCACTACCAACAGTAACATTTTGTTCTGCTGCAACCTTAAGTTTTGTTTGAGCACCAGCAACTAGATCTGTTTCTGTTCCTAATGCTGCTCGAGCGGTAGATCCCAAATTAAATTTAGTATCACTAAGACCATTTAATCCAAGTGAATTGAGCAAACAGAATTTGTTGTAGAATGTTGAGAAAATATTGACAGATCCTGTTGCCACTGTGTTCTGTTCTGTACAGAGGTTTGTAATTGTAGGTGCAATAGCATCAAACTGACCAGATGCAGAGATACCAATTTTAGAACCAGCAATTGCTAAACCATTATGTGCAGATAGTTCTGAATCGTTTTTGTAAATTGTTTTATGTTCACCAGAGAATGTAAATTTACTTTCCCTAATTGCAAACATATTCATTTGACCACGAACTTCTAGGTGATAGTTGCCACCTACTTTTAAATGATAATCTCCTTCTACTTCTAAGTTAGCGTTACCTTTAACAATAACATTCTTATCTTTGATTGTAACTTCTGTACCATTACCTGTTGTGGTAACTTTTACATCACCATTGTCATAGATGTGTGTACCAGACTTACTAGGACCATGTTCAAGGATCATCCTAGTAGATCCAGGAGTGTCATCCATCAAGACCATACTGCCAGATTCAGATGCTTGAACAAACATCTTTGAATATTCTGGTGACCATCGTCCAGGAATTGGACTGGTAATAGTAAAATTAAATGGACTACAATTATTAGCGGTGATGGCACATGTTTCCCAATCTAATTGGTATGGAGAATCTGTATCTCTGTTACAACCAATTCCAAGTAGTTGAAGAATAAAACCAACGATATTACCAATACTAGCAAGATCAGATAGATTTGTTAAAGATTCGATACTGCCAACTGTGTCAATAATATCTGAAATACTATCAATAACACTTAAAATTTCATTTGCAACTTCTACAAGTTGGAAGATGGAACCAAAGATTTGATTAACACAATTCTCTGCAAATCTAACAAAGTTTTCAGCAAGAGATGCAAGGTTGTTGAGGATCTCATCAATGAATGCTTCAATGAATCCCTCGATACCACCCATGATTGCATCTACAAGAGCACCATCGAGACTGCAACCGATCATGCGAAGAACTTGTAGGATGATCTCGGTTACACCCTTAACAAAAAGTGGAATTGGACTGACCGATGCAAGACCAATTGCATTCAAGATTGTTGTAACCTGTTCCATCAGGAACGCCTTTAACTGGTTTACGATATACCAGACTAGGTTCCTGATAACATGGAAACAGTGCTGCATTGCAGCTTGTAGATCAACGGGGGTATCTACAAAGTTACCTACAATTTCTCTTGCAGAATCAGTCTTCTTAAGAAACTCAACCTTAGTTCCTTTTTTATGTGACTTAATTTTTGACTTCTCCATACCTCTCTTTACGAGAGTTAAACCATAGGAGTTAGTTCCATTATAACCAATAACCTCACCACCAATCTTTACCTTTCCTCTTGGTGGGAATGTTGATGCTCTAGATACAGGAACAAATTGTGACTCGGAATCTAGATCTTTAGTAAGTGAAGTATTTTTTGGATCATAGATCTTTGCGGTCTTAAATACATTTCCCAGGTCATCAATACAAGATTGAATTTCTCTTGCTACAGTGTTTGCAACACTATCTTTACCGTTAGCAACAGTCTTTGGTTGAGTCTGACCTGATGGATTTGTTCTGGATTGTGGTAATGATGCAGCAGTTGTTGATGTACTTACTGGTGTCTCTGCTGCTTGATCATCGTTCGCTTCTGCAGATGCAGCAGGTTGTTGTGAAGCAGATGCATCGTTTCCACCGCCTGGTTGAGTCGTCAAACCAGAGTTCATTGTGTCTGCGTTTGCCTGAGTTCCAGGTTCGTAAATCTTTTTGATTTCACTGAACAGAGTTCCCATGACAACTGGTTGTTGACAGTCTGGGTAGTCAAGGAAAAATCCCATGACTAAACTACCAGGCTTCAATTGGTTTGCTGAGTTTCCAACCCCACTTACCGCTGGATTGGTAGTTGGTTGCATAACCATGCACCAGGGTAAGTCTGATGGTGGTGTATCTTTAGCATGAAAACCAAAGATCTCTACCTTGACTCTCCCTAGTTTAGCGTCCTTATCATCTGCGTTGACAACAGTTCCGAGCCACCAGGAGAAATCCTGGTGACCCAAGAAAGACGGATTATCAAGGGTTGGATTTAATGACATTTATCAGTCGTCGTAAATTAGGCACTCAGGTTCGGATGGGTTTTGATCACAAAATAGTTCTAAGTATGTTGGATCATGATGATCACCTGCTTCAATTTCTTTTTTGTGGTGTTCAGCGTACTCTTCTAAGTCATGCAGTTCTCCTTCTACATGACGACGCATTTGTGGATTTGTGTTGGGATTGTCGAGAATCTCCTTGTCCTTTTGGATGTGTTGTTCGATACTGTCCATGTTAGCTACCTATAGTTACTTGTTTTTCGGTGCGTTTGTCGTCCGCAATGTTGGTCCCACCGAATGAGTCTCTAGTTAAAGTAATTCTGGTACTCAACTTATCTCTATTTAGTACATGAGTTACAGAGTTAACTAAGTACTTACCACTGATCCTCTTATCCTTTTTGACGGCATCTTTGTTGACTCTTGGTTCTGGAATATCAACATCAATAAGATTGCCTGCTCTAACGTCTAGATCACCAGGAACTGCAATATCTAATGTGTTATATTGCATGAAATAGAATCTATAGATTGACTTTTCAAAAATTTTATTTGATTCATCTACCATATCTCTATCACCAATTGGCTGATCTTTATTCCACTCACCGAATGTGTTTATAGTAGATGGTCTGTAAACTACTCGTCCAGATCCCCTACTAAAATCAACCAGATCCTCGGAGTTTCCTCCAGATCTATATGGTTTTAAACCACCGAGATGTTTACTCTTAGACCAGAAGTCATCTGCAGTGGTTCTGAAAATTCTGGCGGTTCTATGATTTGGATCAATGTAGATTGCATCATGAGCAAAAGATCCAGATCTAGCATCATCAAATACATTGAATACTTTTGGTGAAGCGTAGTTGATAATTCTAAATTTACTATCTGAAATATCAGTATTACCTTGTGCAAAACCATATCTAGTGCTTTTGTTTGGATATGGATCTTGTTCAAATAATGTATCTACTGATTTAAAATTAAACCCATCAAAAGATTCCCAGAAAAGATATCCTACAGAATCTTTATGTGCAGTTGCAACTGTTCTAGTTCTGAACCAAGCACATGTATCAAATAATCTCCAGTTAGGAATATACATGTCAAACTTATGCAGACTCTCTTCTACATTAATTTTTTTGTTTGTAATTGTACGAAGATTTTCTTCTACAAATTCATGTGCTTTTACACCATCAAGTCTTTTTACAACTCTCTGCGACTCATTCTTTAATGCTTCTAGACTACAACAATGAAGAACATATCCCTGGTTCTTTTCTTTCATGACTCTACCGTCAATGTTGTAAACGTAGAAGTCTTGTTTTATTTGTTTACTACCAGCTCGTACTACCATTTCGATGCGTTCTTGACCCATCATTGGTAGTTTACTAATGAGGTTCTCCTCAATATCTTTAACTACAATACTGCAGTACAAACTAGCTGAAAGAACACTCTCCTTCAGTGTAATTTCACCTACAATATCTTTGATGTCAATGGAATTGCCATATGAATTTTGTACTACGGGATGTAACTTAAGAGTTCTTAGTTCAAAATCCCCTTCAAAGTTTTGACCTGACATCAGATTCCTCTCTTAACAAGTTGAGGTTTATTAGTACTATTTAATGTACCAAGCATACTAACTTTTTGAGCACTAATCAATGTATCACCTTGGTTGTTGACGATCACTGTTACTTTTTTCCTAGGTCTGCGTCGTTTACTTTGTACTACATCCATACTTACATCAGATAATCTGTTGTGTCTAGATGGAATTTGTTTTGGTAGTCCACCACCTT
>Ga0213860_10000376_pt1 | contig 17905 bp, 16 predicted proteins | sample PICome_3_FD_160118 | JGI IMG/M metagenome (GOLD analysis project Ga0213860, IMG submission 160118) | Coastal seawater microbial communities near Pivers Island, North Carolina, United States - PICO550 | ecosystem: Environmental > Aquatic > Marine > Coastal | place: USA: North Carolina...
GCAGGGTCTTTTTGATATAAATATATAAAAAGATAAGAATTTTACAAGATGGCTGCTCCTGTATTACAGTTCAAGAGAGGTCTCCTTAGTAATCTCCCAGGTTTAAGGGCAGGTGAGCCAGGTTTTACAACCGACAAATATGACCTCTACGTCGGTATTGATTCGACGACATCCGCAAACAAATTCGTAGGTTCAGGAAGATTTTGGACCCTCGAAACTGCAACCACCGGTTCTGGTGTTAACCTTGTAGAAGGCACCGATAACGGCGAACACTACGTTACACTTGCCGCGCCTGCATCGGTCGGTGCTGCCGTAACGTACTTTTTCCCTGCTGCTAATGGTCAAGCGAATACCGTCTTAACCAACGATGGTTCTGGTAACTTAAGTTGGGGTGCGGGTTCTAATAACTCCACCATGACCGGTATTACTACCATTCAAGGTCAACTGAATATCGAAGGCACTACCGATATTTCTGGTATCACTACCGTCACCAATACTACAGATAATACTCTGGGTAATGCAGATACTGGTGCTTTCCAGATCGATGGTGGTCTTGGTGTTAATAAGAACGTAACTATTGGCGCAAACCTTCACGTTGCTGGATATTCCGAGTTCGTTGGTGTTGCAACATTTAAGGGCGGCACAATCAATCTTGGTGATGCCGATACTGACGATATCAACGTCGGCGGTGAATTCATCTCCAGTCTTGTTCCTGATGCAACCAAGACTTACGATTTAGGTGAATCTGCTAAGCAGTGGAGAGATGTCTATGCTGGCGGTTCCCTGTACGGCACCGAATCCCTTGTTGGTACTGCAAGTTCTACAAGAGTAGATTATGCAGTTACAGTTGCTGCTAAGACTAACGATCACAGATATTCTGGTGGTTCTGGTTCTGGATATTATATTGATGGTATTGAATCACCATTCCTTACCCTCTTACCTGGTAAGACTTATAGGTTTGACCAGTCTGATAGTTCAAATAGTGGTCACCCACTCCTTCTCTATCTTGAGTCGGATAAGACTACTAATTACACCACAAACGTAACCACAACAGGTACTCCTGGTAATGCTGGAGCATATACTGAGATTACTGTAGGTGATGAGACACCAACAGTTCTTCACTATCAGTGCTCTGCCCACCCCTTGATGGGTAATTCGTTCGCTACCAATTCCAATGTAGTTAATAGTAACTTTGATGCTATCCTAAGAGGAAACTTAACCTTAGGAACAGGATCTTCAGTTAATACTATCCTTGATGAAGATGGTATGGGATCCGACAGTGCTACTGCACTGGCAACTCAGCAGTCGATTAAGGCATATGTTGATGCTCAGGTAACTGCACAAGATCTCGACTTTGCTGGTGACTCTGGAACTGGTGCTGTTGATCTCGATTCCCAGTCACTGACTATTTCTGGTACTTCTAACGAGATTGAAACTTCAGCAACAAACCAGACCATCACAATTGGTCTTCCTGATACAGTCACTATCGGAACTGAACTGAATGTTCCTACTGTTGATACTGGTGCTATTAGATCTGCGAATGGTACTGCTGCTATTACGATTACCAATGATACTGGACAGGTTTCCATTGGTCAAACTCTGTCTGTTACCGGAGACCTGATTGTTCTTGGTTCACAGACCCAAGTTAATACCGAAACTCTCTCAGTCGAAGACTCGCTGATTGAAGTTGGTATGGTCAACAGTGGTGGTAGTTTGGTTCCACCTTCTTCTGATGCCAACATTGACGTTGGTCTGGTCATGCATTACCACACCGGAAGTGCTGCTAAGAAGGCAGCAGTCTTCTGGGATGATAGCGCAGGAAGAATTGTTGTTGGTGCTGATGTATCAGAATCCAATAGCGTTATGACAACTGCTGCTTATGCAGACTTTGAAATAAAAGGATTGTTTGTTAACGACTGTGCAGGTGCTTCTCAAGTAATCTCTTGTACGGGCACGACAAGAAGTCTAGAAAATATTACCGTAGATGGTGGCGCATTCTAAGGTTAAATACAACTTATAAATATAGGTGGGCTAGTCCCACCTTTTTTTGTATCTATTATGAATGAAACTGAACTGAAAAATTTGATATTGACTTATCAAAAGAAAGTGAACGATTTTCTTTCGCAAGCAATTGCATTTGAAGCAAGAACCCTTTCTCTTTCCCAAGAAGTAGAAGTTCTAAAACAGCAACTGGTGGAGAAAGAACAGCAGTTAGCAAAACTGAGTAAACCCAAAAGAACCACTAAAAATATAGATTCTGAGGAATTCTAATGGCAAAACCATCAACACGCCAGGGACTAATTGATTACTGTAAGAGACAACTTGGTGCTCCTGTGTTGGAAATCAACGTTGACGACGACCAGATTGATGATTTGGTTGATGATACTATTCAGTATTTTAATGAGCGTCATTATGATGGTGTTGAAAGGATGTATCTTAAGTATAAATTCACTCAAGAAGATATAGATAGAGGAAAAGCAACTAATGAAACAGGAAGCACAAATACTGTAGGTATTGTAACTACAAGTGCTACTTCTACTTCTATTAGTGGATACGGAACCACAACTTCAAACTTCTACGAAACATCAAACTTTATTCAAGTACCAGATTCTGTTATTGGTATTGAAAAGATTTTTAAGTTTGATACCAGCAGTATTTCTGGTGGAATGTTTAGTATCAAGTATCAGATATTTTTAAATGACTTATATTACTTCAACTCAGTTGATTTGTTGACTTATTCAATGACCAAGACTTACCTTGAGGACATTGATTTCTTGCTAACAACCGATAAGCAGATTAGATTTAATAAGCGTCAAGATAGGATGTATCTTGATATTGACTGGGGAACAATTGATGCCGATGACTTTATTGTTATTGACTGTCATCGTGCATTAGATCCAGACGACTTCTCTCAAATCTATAATGATAGTTTTGTAAAAAGATACCTAACTGCTCTTATTAAGAGGCAGTGGGGAGCAAATATGATGAAGTTTGGCGGAACCAAGTTGCCTGGCGGAATCGAACTTAACGGCAGACAATACTATGAAGACGGTGAGAAAGACCTTGCTGAGATTCGTAGTCGTATGTCTTATGAATATGAATTACCACCCCTCGACTTTATTGCATAATGGCACTTAATCCATTTTTTCTACAAGGTTCCAGCGGAGAACAGAGAATAATACAGGAGTTGATTAATGAACAACTCAAGATTTATGGCGTAGAAGTAACTTATATACCAAGAAAGTTTGTAAGAAAGCAAACTATCATTGAAGAAATTCAATCTTCAAGATTTGATGATAACTTCTTACTTGAAGCATATGTGAACACATATGATGGTTATAGTGGTGCTGGCGACATCATGACTAAGTTTGGTGTTAGTCTCAGAGATGAAATAACTTTAACCATCTCTAGAGAAAGGTATGAAGATTTTATTGCACCATTCTTGGATGAGATGCCTGAAGATGAAATTATAGTTGATGGTAGACCTAGAGAAGGTGATCTTGTTTTCTTCCCATTAGGTAATCGTTTATTTGAAGTTAAGTTTGTTGAGCACGAAGTCCCATTCTATCAGTTGGGCAAGAACTATGTTTATGAACTCAAGTGCGAACTCTTTGAGTATGAGGATGAAGTTATTGATACTTCTATTGATGCAATTGATAGAACAGTTGAGGATCAAGGATATCTTATTGACCTTACACTTTTCAGTGGAGGAACCATTGCTACAGCAACTGCATCTGTAGGAACTGGATATGTCAGTTCTATATTCTTAAATGATGATGGTTATGGATTTACTAGTTCTCCAACTATTACGTTCTCGGCACCAGTATCAACTGGAACCACTGCTCAGGCGGTTGCTATTACCACTACCCGAAATAATATCACTTCCATCAAAGAAATATTGATGACGAATGCTGGTGCAGGATATACTGAAGTACCAACCATTACTATTAGTGGTGGAGGAGGAGCTGGTGCTGCAGCGACTTGTGGAATTATTACTGCTCATAGAGGTGTAGTGAGTATTACTGTTAATGAAGCCGGTGTTGGTTATGGAACTGCGCCAGTGGTCAATATTGGTCTTCCACCTTTATCTCCACAGATTGCTGCTTCTGCAGAAGCAGTTGTATCTGCCGGTGGATCTATTACTGCAATCTATATAAGAAATGCTGGTGCTGGTTTCCTTGCTGGAGCACCAAATGTAACAGTTGGTGCTGCCGCTACAACAGGCATTGGAACTTACTGGTTTAATGAACTGGTGGTTGGTGATAGATCCAATAGTGCTGCCTACGTTAAGAGATGGGATACTGATACAAATCAACTACGTGTTGGTATTCAATCTGGAACCTTCTATGAAGGAGAACTTGTTACAGGTCAAAAGTCTGGTGCTGCATATGTTGTTAGCAATGCTGGAGTGGCAAGCACCGAGACCGATAAATATAGACAAAATGAAGATATAGAATTTGAAGCTGATAATATTATCGACTTCAGTGAAACTAATCCCTTTGGTACAGTTTAATGCTAGGAACCTATTATTACCACGAAATTATTAGAAAGACTATCATAGCTTTCGGAACTCTGTTTAATGACATAACAATTAAACATAAAGATAGTAGTGATGGTGTTATCAGTCAGATGAATGTTCCTCTGGCATATGGTCCAACACAGAAGTTTCTGGCAAGATTGGAGCAACAGGCAAATCTGGATAAACCAATTCAGATTACACTGCCAAGGATGTCATTTGAAATGAGCTCTATTGAGTATGATCCTTCTAGAAAAACAGGCATTACTCAGACATTCAGAGCATGTGATGATGATGGCAATGTAAAGAAAGTATACATGCCTGTTCCTTACAATATTGGTTTTGAACTTAGCATCTTTTGCAAACTCAATGATGATGCCTTACAGATTGTAGAACAAATCCTCCCATACTTTCAACCAGCATTCAATATTACTGTTGATTTGGTTGAGGCGATTGGTGAAAAGAAGGATATTCCAGTTGTTCTTAACTCAGTATCTTTCCAAGATGATTATGAGGGAGATTTCTCTACAAGGAGAGCACTGATATATACTTTAAGATTTACAGCAAAAACATCTCTCTTCGGACCTGTTTCCGACAATCCTGAAGGTCTTATCCGTAAGGTTATTGTTGACACTTACAGTGATACCAACACACAGACTGCGAAGAGGGAGATGAGGTATACTGTTACACCTGATCCAGTTGATGCTAATCCTGATGACGACTTCGGTTTCAGCGAAACCTGGGAGACCTTTGGCGACGCTAAATCGTATAGTCCTACAAGACAAGAGGATATTTAATTCATGTCTGATTTTGATGCCATTGATGATGCACTTAATGTGGAAAGTAGTATTGTAGAGACAGAAAAATCTTCTCCTATTAAGAGACCGGAAGAGAAAAACGATATCAAAAAAGACTATGAGTATACAAGGGCAAACTTGTATTCTTTGATTGAGAAGGGGCAGGAAGCAATAAACGGTATTATGGAACTAGCAGGTGAAAGTGCTAGTCCTAGAGCATATGAAGTTGCTGGTCAACTTATCAAGAGCGTTGCTGATACTACTGATAAGTTGGCAGATCTTCAGAAAAAACTTAAAGACCTTGAAGCAGATACTGGTTCTAAAGGACCAAATAGTGTTACCAACAATGCAGTATTTGTTGGTTCCACATCAGAACTACAAAAGTTGCTAAAGCAAGGATTTCTAAATAGTAATAGTCCAGACTCTAAAAAGGATGAGTAAGTGTAAGGCAGGTTATTATTACTGTTACACTGATAGAAAGTGCAAGCCAATCTCTAAGGGTCTAAAAATCACCGCCAGATTTGGTGGTGGTGGAAGAGAACCAGAGGAAGTTGGTATTGATAAACCTCTCGAAAGTGATGGTAATGGTGATAGTAATGTTAACGGCGGTAATGGTAATGGTGGTGGTATGAGTGAAGGAGTAATGACCAAAGCGCAAATTAAAAAGCGCGATGAGATTGCTGATTCGATGAGTACCAGAGAGTTTAACAAAAGATATGGTAAAGATCGTGGCAAAGATGTTAAGTATGCAACTGCTACTAAACTTGCTATGAAAGAGACTGTAGATTTAACTGAAAAGCGTGATGGTAAGTCCGCTAAAGATAAAGGTTATTCCCTCCGCGACTGGTTTAAAGGTGGAGGTTGGAAACAGACTGGTGGTAAGTATGATGGGAAACCATGTGCTAAGCAACCAGGTCAAAAGACCAAACCATATTGTCGTGATGCAGACGACCGTGCTGCTATGAGTAAGGAAGAGAGAAATAAGAGAGCTGCTAAGAAGCGCAAAGAAGATCCAAATCCCAACAGAAAAGGAAAGGCAAAGAACGTGACACAAGAATCTTATTCCTGGAGAGAGGGACTCGATGAGGGTATCCTTGACTTCCTTAATAGAAATAAAAAGGATGCGTCAAACGTAAGAAAGGGAACATATCATAAAGATCCTAAAGCAAAAGCAGGAACTATCTTTAGCAACCTCTCAAAGAGAAATGAGATGATGCGTAAGTTGCAATCTGAAGGCGTGAAAGTTCATTATCTGAAAGATATGGATCCTTATGATAAGCGTCGTCAGATCAGACAACACGCACCTGGATCACCTCTACCTCCTCCCACTCCAGGTATCCCCGATTTCTATAAGAAAGCAAAGGCAAAGGATAGTAAGAAAGTTCAAACTGCTGGATTTGAACCAGAAGGTGAAATGGTAGAAGCAACCTATCCTTCCGACTTCGCTAAGGGATCTGGTGTTGCTAAGAAAAAGTATGGCAGACCTATACAACATGATCAACCCATGAAGGGTCCTGTAAGAAAAACTATTGATGAAGGTGAAAAGTGTGCTCATACTGCTAAAGGTAAAGAGTGCTCAGTTCATGGTGTAGATGCCTGCCCAGATGTTGTATCTGAGGAGGGTAAGAAAGATGCTTGCTACCATAAGGTTAAGTCTCGTTATTCTGTATGGCCTTCTGCATATGCCTCAGGTGCTTTGGTTAAGTGCCGTAAGGTTGGTGCTAAGAACTGGGGAAACAAAACCAAAAAAGAAAGTGTTGATTACTCCAACTGGAGAGATGACTTCCAACCAACAGAAATTGAAACCACCGATATAATTGCGGCAGATCCAATCCAAGTCCCACCTTCTAGACTGGAGAAGATTGAAGAAGCAAAAAAGTGTTGGAAGGGGTACAAGAAAACAGGTACTCAAAAACTATTTGGAAAAACGTACAATCGTTGCGAAAAAATTAAAGAAGGCGCTGCTTGGACAAAGAAGGAGGGAAAGAATGAAAAAGGTGGACTCAACGAAAAGGGCAGAAAGTCCTATGAGAAAGAAAATCCAGGAAGCGATCTTAAGAGACCTTCAAAGAAAGTTGGGAACAAGCGTAGAGCGTCTTTTTGCGCGAGGATGAAAGGTATGAAGGCAAAACTGACTTCTAAGAAAACTGCCAACGATCCAGACTCCAGAATAAATAAATCACTGAGAGCTTGGAATTGTTGATTAGTTTATGAGTGAAGTCTATCTTGGTAATCCTAATCTAAAAAAAGCAAACACGGAGATTGAATTTACAGAGGATCAAGTCATTGAGTTCCTCAAGTGTAAAGAAGATCCCGTGTATTTTGCTAATAACTACATTAAGATTGTTTCACTGGATGAGGGTCTAACACAATTCCACCCATATGATTTCCAAGAGAAGTTAATCCATAATTTCCATTACAACAGATTTAATATCTGTAAGATGCCACGACAGACTGGTAAGTCTACAACTGTGGTATCTTATCTTTTACACTATGCGGTTTTTAACGATAGTGTGAATATCGGCATCTTGGCGAACAAAGCAGCAACTGCTAGAGAACTTCTCAGCAGACTACAGACTGCATACGAAAACTTGCCAAAATGGATGCAACAGGGTATTATATCCTGGAACAAAGGATCAATGGAGTTAGAAAATGGCAGTAAGATATTGGCAGCTTCTACATCTGCATCTGCTGTCCGAGGTATGTCGTTTAACATCCTCTTTCTCGACGAATTCGCGTTCGTCCCAAATCATGTCGCTGATTCCTTCTTTGCATCTGTTTATCCTACTATTACTTCTGGTAAAAACACCAAGGTAATTATTGTATCTACCCCACACGGTATGAATCACTTCTACCGTTTGTGGCATGATGCAGAGAAGAAGAAGAATGAATATATTCCAACAGATGTTCACTGGTCAGAAGTTCCGGGTAGAGATGCTGCATGGAAAGAGTCTACTATTGCTAACACTTCTGAACAGCAGTTCAAGGTTGAGTTTGAGTGCGAATTCCTAGGATCTGTTAATACACTCATCAATCCAGCGATTCTTAAAAACTTAGTATATGAAGACCCCATCACAAAGAATGCAGGTCTTGATGTATATGAAAAATCAAGAAAGGACCACAACTACCTTATTACAGTTGACGTTGCCCGTGGTTTAGGAAATGACTATTCTGCGTTTATTGTTTTTGATATTACAGAGTTCCCGTATAAAGTTGTAGCAAAGTATAGGAACAATGAGATCAAACCGATGTTGTTCCCATCCATTGTTCAGCAAACTGCTAAAGGATATAATGATGCCTGGGTAATGGTAGAAGTTAATGATATTGGAGAACAGGTAGCAAACATTCTCCATTACGACTTAGAATATGAAAATATGTTGATGGCAGCAATGAGAGGTCGTGCTGGTCAAGTTGTAGGTCATGGTTTCTCTGGTAAGAAATCTCAGATGGGTGTTAGAACAACTGCTCAAGTTAAGAAGGTTGGATGTTCTAACTTAAAGACTTTGATTGAAGATTCAAAACTTCTCACCCTTGATTATGAAATCATTTCAGAACTAACAACATTTGCTCAAAAGCACAACTCTTTTGAAGCAGAAGAGGGTTGTAATGATGACCTAGCAATGTGTCTTGTATTGTTTGCCTGGTTAGTTGCTCAGGATTACTTCAAAGAAATGACGGATAATGATGTCCGTAAGAGAATCTATGATGAACAAAAGAATCAGATTGAGCAGGATATGGCACCTTTTGGATTCTTAGATGATGGTATCAATGATATTACGGGTTCTTTTGTAGATTCTGATGGCGATAGATGGTCAGCAGCATCTTCAAATGATTGGAATGTAGATGAATATGGAGATCGTTCATACATGTGGGATTACATGTAATGGACTTAGATGATCAGTTAGGTTTAGAACATATACTCTTAACTGAGCGAAAATGTAGAGTATGTGGTAAAGTAAAAAATCTAATCAGTGATTACTATCTTACAAGAAAAGGAAGAGGTGCCTTACCATCAGCATATTCATATGAATGCAAATCATGTACGATAGGGAGAGTAAAGAGCAATAAGAAAAGTAGTAATATGTGGGAATACCCAGATTGGTAAGGTTCACGCACTGTTTCCCCACTTAAAATAACCTTTTCCATAAATATTTTTAGATAAATTCTGGAATGGGAGCACATAAAGATGCCACTTAATTTAGCATCTCCTGGAATTGTAATTAGAGAGGTTGACCTTACAGTAGGAAGAGCAGATGCCACTAACGGTGCCGTTGGTGCTCTGGTCGCACCTTTTGCTAAGGGACCTGTCGAAGATCCAATCCTCGTCACTGATGAACAGGGTCTTCTGAAGACTTTCGGAGAGTCGTACAACACCGACAAGCATTACGAATACTGGATGGTTGCATCCTCGTATCTTGCTTATGGCGGAAACATGCGTGTCGTCAGAGCAGACGACAGCAATATTACAAATGCTTTTGTTGGTACTGCCAACAGCATTAAGATTAAGAGCACCGAGCATTATGGACAACTCGGGTATCAAGACAACACCATTACTAATGTAACCTTTGCTGCCAAGAACCCTGGATCTTGGGCAAATGATGTTAAGGTTGCAATCATTGATGCTAAAGCAGACCAGATTCTGGATGTCAGCACTTCTGCAGTTACAGAATTTACTGCTGCTATTAACAATAGAACTGGTAGTGTTACGACTGGTGCAGCAACAACAATTGGTGTTAGCACTGCTTCAGTTAGTGTAGGTCAAGTAATTCGTGGCGACTTCATTGTAGATGGAACTACGGTTTCTTCAATTGGTGTAGGAACTATTGCCATTTCCAACGCTACAACAAACACAGAGGGTACAGTTAGTGCTCCTCTCGACTTTGGTACAGTAGCAACTACTTCTCAAGCTCTTGCAATTGGTGCAGGTATTACTCAGGCATTCTCTGCAACTGTTCCAAAGAATGATGGAACTACAGAAACTGTAGATGGTCACCTTAGAGGCATTGTTACAGAAATTCCTTCTGCAGGAAAAGCAGGGGTTAAAGTTCTTGCTCATGTCTCTGCTGCAGGTACTGAAACTGAAGTTGATTATCAACCAGGTGGTATTTACAAGTTCTCTGGATCTGGATCTGTCGCTATCCATACTGCAAGTCAAGCAGTTTCCTATGGATCTACAGCAGTTACTGCAGCAGTAGATTGGTTCGATCAGCAAGAGATTGAACTGACTGGCCCTAACGTTAAGTGGAACCAGATTGCAGACAGACCAGGAACTTCTGAGTATGCTGCTGCTAGAAACTCCAGATTTGACGAACTGCACGTTGTTGTATATGACGATAAGGGTACTATAACTGGTAATGCCGGCACTCTTATTGAGAAGCACCTTTCTTTGTCTAAAGCAAAAGATGCTGAGTATTCCCTGGGAAGCACTGCCTACTGGAGATCTTACTTGTATGCACAGTCCGACAACCTCTTTGGTGGTTCGGCACCTGCTGGTATCACAACTACTAGCGCTGGGTCTGATTTTGCTCTCGCATCAGATGTCGGATGGGATCAAAATGCGCAGGATATTGACTTTGCTGCTGTTGGTAATAGCACTTTAACTCTGAGTGGTGGTAAAGATTATGGTGATGGCACCGATATCAATGCTACTGGTGCTTTGAGTGCTGAACTCAACAAGTTGGTTGATGGTTATTCTCTCTTCGAGAACGCCGACAGTTACGAAGTTGATTTCCTCCTTATGGGTTCTGGTAATCATACTTCTGTCAATCTTCAAGCATTGTCTAGCAAGTTGATTGCTGTTGCAGAAGCAAGACAGGATGCGGTCGCATTCATCTCTCCTTACAGAGCAGCATTCTTGAATGATAGTTCTGTTGGTACAGTAACTGTTAATAGTGATTCTACAATTACTGATAACCTTGTTGCTCACTTCAGTCCAATCACTTCTTCCTCCTTCGGAGTATTTGATAGTGGTTACAAGTACATGTATGACCGCTTCAATGACGCCTTCCGATATGTTCCTCTGAACGGAGATATTGCTGGTCTGTGTGCTAGAAACGACTTGACTCAGTTCCCATGGTTCTCTCCTGCTGGTACTGCCAGAGGCGCGATCCTGAATGCAGTCAAACTTCCATATAACCCAAGTAAGGTTCAAAGAGACACCCTGTATTCTAACAGAATCAACCCAGTAATCTTCTCTCCAGGTGAAGGTATCGTCCTCTTTGGCGATAAGACAAGTCTTGCTAAGGCATCTGCTTTCGATAGAATCAACGTTCGTCGCTTGTTCATCTATCTGGAAGACGCTATTGCCTCTGCTGCTAGAGATCAACTCTTTGAGTTCAACGATGAGATCACCAGAACTAACTTCGTAAATATCGTCGAACCATTCCTCCGCGATGTTCAATCTAAGAGAGGCATCTTCGATTATGTCGTTATTTGTGATGAGACAAATAACACCGCTGCCGTCATCGACAACAATGAGTTTGTCGCTGATATCTTCATCAAACCAAACAGGTCGATCAACTTCATCGGTCTGACTTTCGTGGCAACCAGAACTGGCGTTTCGTTCAGCGAAGTCGTCGGTAATGTCTGATACGTCTAATATTATTAATCAACTTAGAGGTTAACTCAAAATGGCTACAAGAAACCAACTCAATCCACCTCCCTTAAGAAAGATTACTGACTTTAAGAGCAAACTTTCTGGTGGTGGTGCTCGCTCTAATCTGTTTGAAGTCGAACTTTCATTCCCCGAAGCTGTTGCTGTTGAAGGTTTGAATGAAGTTCTCAACAAATCAAGATTCTTGACAAAGGCAGCAGCGCTGCCTGCGTCTAACATTGCTCAAATCAATGTTCCCTTTAGAGGGAGAATCTTGAAGGTTGCTGGTGATCGCACATTCGACACCTGGACAATCACCGTTATCAACGATACAGATTTTGCAATCCGCTCCGCATTTGAGAAGTGGATGAATACTATTAACCGTGTTTCTGATAACACTGGTCTCACAAACCCTGCTGAATATCATGCTGATGCTTACATCTATCAGTTAGATAGAAACGGCGACACCCTAAGAAAGTATCATTTCTATGATGTTTTCCCAACCAATGTTGCTGCTATTGAACTTGGATATGATCAAGGTCAGAACATTCAGGAATTCACAGTGGAACTCCAGGTCACCTGGTGGGAAGCAATCAAGGGTTCCGGCGCTAATGCTGGCGGTGAAGACATTACCTAAATAATCCATAATGTCCACAATATTATAAGATGGCTCGCCTTTTTGGTTTTTCACTTGATGATGTAACTCCAAAATCACCTACAATTGTCTCCCCCGTTCCTCAGAATAATGAGGACGGGGTTGATAATTATATTAGTAGTGGTTTTTATGGATCTTACCTTGATATCGAAGGTGTTTACAGAACTGAACACGATTTAATAAGAAGATATAGAGAGATGTCGCTCCACCCAGAGACGGATGGGGCGATTGAAGATATTGTAAACGAAGCGATTGTTAGTGATCTATATGACTCTCCCGTAGCAATCGAACTTTCAAACTTAAACTGCACTGAAAGACTGAAGCAAATCATCAGAGCAGAGTTTAAGTACATTAAAGAAATGCTGGACTTTGATAAAAAGTCTCACGAAATTTTTAGAAACTGGTATGTTGATGGTAGGGTTTACTACCAAAAAGTTATTGACCTTAAGAATCCAGGTGCTGGTATTCAAGATCTAAGATATATTGACCCACTTAAAATCAAGTATATCCGTCAAGAGAAGAAGATGGACAAAAGAGGTCTTGCTATTCAAAATGGTTCCGCAGCATTGAGAAATGGTAAAGAAGCACCTGTAACTGAACCAGATATTGAAGAATATTTCCTTTATACTCCAAAGAAAAACTATCCTAGCGGAACTTTCTCTGGTGCTGGTGGTAAGAAAGATTCTGTAAAAATTGCTAAGGATGCTGTTGCATATTGCAGTTCAGGTCTTGTAGATAGAAATAAAGGAACTATTCTTTCTTATCTGCATAAAGCAATTAAAGCACTTAATCAACTTAGAATGATTGAGGATTCTCTGGTTATCTACAGATTGTCCAGAGCACCAGAGCGTCGTATTTTCTATATTGACGTTGGTAATCTTCCCAAAGTAAAAGCAGAGCAATACCTCAAAGAGGTTATGTCTCGCTACAGAAATAAACTTGTCTATGATGCAAACACTGGTGAAGTCCGTGATGATCGCAAGTTTATGTCTATGATGGAAGACTTCTGGCTTCCTAGAAGAGAAGGTGGTCGTGGTACTGAGATCACAACTCTACCAGGTGGACAAAACCTTGGCGAACTTTCTGATATTGAATATTTCCAGAAGAAACTCTACAGAGCCCTGAATGTTCCCGAATCTAGAATCGCTGCTGATGGTGGTTTTAATTTAGGTCGTTCTTCTGAGATTCTGCGTGATGAACTGAAGTTCTCCAAGTTTGTTGGTCGTTTGAGAAAGAGATTTTCAAGTCTCTTCAATGATATCCTCAAGACTCAACTTGTCTTGAAGAATATTATTACTCTCCAAGATTGGGATGAGATGCAGGATCATATTCAGTATGACTTCCTGTATGATAACCAGTTTGCTGAACTCAAAGAATCTGAAATGCTTCAGAGCAGACTGACTAACCTTGCTACTATCGAACCTTATATTGGTAAGTTCTATTCTACCGAATATGTAAGGAAACAAGTTCTTCGCCAGACTGATCAAGAAATCATTGAGATTGATGCTCAGATTATGGATGAGATTCAAAAAGGTATTCTTCCAGATCCTAATGCAGTCGATCCAGTTACTGGAGAAATGCTTCCAGATGCGATGGGTGCCCCAACAGATCCAGACATTGAGAGTCAAGGAAAGGCAACTGAAGCTGATGGGAAATCTGCCGAACCATAAATAGAAGATATATATAATTTTTTCATGGAAAACAGTATTATCGACTTGATTGCACAGGATCAATCTCCTGCAGATGTTTCTGATGCAATTAAAAATTCGTTGTATGCGAAAGCAGCTGAAAGAATTGATGCGCTGAAACCACAAGTAGGCACTTCAATTTTTGATGAACCTGAAGAAGAACCTCAAGAGGACCAAGAATAATGGGAAGAACTTTATTAGTAGGATCTGGTACTGAAGTTGCTCTTAATAATGCAACTACACTGGATAGTGCAACTGTAGTTAGAGTTTTCAATAATTCTGGTGCCGATGCGACTGTCAGTGTTGCAAAAAGCACAACTACCGGATATGCAAGCACTGCCACAGTATCACTTCCTGCAGACAGAATTGAATTTTTTGAGAAGGGTGCTCAGGATATTATCTCAGCATCTGCAAGCACAGTCGTAGGATTCAAAGTAGGATTTACAGGATAAACAAATGAAACTTATCACAGAAGAAATCTCAGACATTCAAATTATCACCGAAGGAAAAGGTGCTAAGAAAAGAATGTGCATTGAGGGTGTATTCCTCCAGGGCGAAATCAAAAATCGCAATGGAAGAATGTATCCCATTCAAACTCTTGCTAATGAAGTAAATCGTTATAACGAAAGTTTCGTTCGTAAGGGTCGTGCTCTGGGAGAACTCGGTCACCCCGATGGTCCTACCGTCAATCTTGATCGTGTTTCTCATAAGATTACTTCTCTTGTTCAAGAGGGTAATAACTTTAGAGGTAAGGCACAACTTCTTGATACTCCTATGGGCAAGATTGCTCAATCACTTATCGGTGAAGGAGTTATGCTTGGAGTTTCTTCTCGTGGTGTAGGTTCACTCCGTATGACCAACGAAGGTCATAAAGTTGTTGGCGAAGATTTCATGTTAGCAACCGCTGCTGATATCGTTGCCGATCCTTCTGCTCCTGATGCTTTTGTCTCAGGAATTATGGAAGGAAAAGAGTGGGTTTGGGAAGGTGGAATTCTTCGTGAGCAACTCGCAGAGAAGACACAGAAGAGAATTAACACTCTTGTTGACCAAAGAAGCCTTGATGAGCATAAGTTGAACTTATTCAACGATTTCTTATCAAATCTTTGATTTATAAATAAATATAGATTAATACAAAAATATCTAATCAAATGTCCGCTGATAGCAACTTACAGGAAATGGAAAACGCAGTAACCAAAGGCGCTGCACCTGCTGAACCAATGCAAGCCGGTGGCGTCCCTTACGAAGATCTTGGGGGTCCTACTCCCGAGAACTCCAAGCCAGACGACGACTCTAACAAACTCAAAGAGCCTGGTGCAACTCTGAAGCAAGTCAGAGATGTAGTCAACTCCAAAGCCAAAGCTGCTGAGGCAGTTTCGGATGAAGTTGAAGAAGGTCAAGAGGTTGTCGCCGAAGCTGAAGAGGAGACACCTGAGGAAGTAGTTTCTGAAGAGGAGACAACCGAAGAAAAGGTTGTTGCCGAAGCAGAAGTTACCGAAGAGGAAGTCGTCGAAGAGCAAGAGTTTGAAGTCGAAACCGACGTTCAGGCACTTCTTGCTGGCGAAGAACTCTCCGAAGAATTCCAAGAAAAAGCACGCACCATTTTTGAGGCTGCTATCAAGAGCAAGGTTTCCGAAATTAAGGAATCCCTTGAAGCTTCCTATGAGCAAGCGCTTGTAGAAGAAGTTCAAAACATTAAAGAAGCTCTGGAAGACCGTGTTGACGGTTATCTGGAGTATGTTGCTGACGAATGGATTGCTGAAAATGCAATCGCCGTTGAGGCAGGACTTAAGACTGAAATGTCCGAATCCTTCCTTGCCGGTATGAAGCAACTTTTTGAAGAACATTATGTAACTATCCCTGAAGACAAATATGATGTGCTTGAAAGCATGGTAGATAAACTTGACGAAATGGAGACAAAACTCAACGAGCAAATTGATCGCAATGTTGCTCTAAATCGTAGATTAGCTGAATCCACTTCTGAGGTAATTTTCTCGGAAGTCGCTGAGGGACTCGCTGAGACCCAAAAGGACAAGTTCGCTTCTCTCGCCGAAAATGTTGAGTTTGAAAGTGAAGCAGACTATCGTGAGAAGCTGGACACTCTGAAGAAGTCTTACTTCCCAGAGGAAACTAGCACTCAGAGAGATCATACTGAGACCATCTCTGAAGGAACCGAAGCAGTGGCACAGACATCTGTCTCCCCACTCATGGAATCCTATATGCAGACTCTTGGTAGGGTCGCTAAAAAGTGATTTTTAGATCATAGTTCAAACTAACTTTAAAACGAGGTAAAATTCAAATGCAAATGCCTTCTAACGAGGTACTGCAGGAGAAGTGGGCACCCCTTCTGGACTACGACGGACTTGACTCCATCAAGGACAATCATCGTAGAGCAGTTACTGCTCAACTCCTGGAAAACCAAGAAATCGCTCTCCGCGAAGAAAGAGACTTCCTGAGCGAATCCCCAACCAACGCTGTTGGTAACGGTGGATATACTTCCCAAGGTGGTCAAACCGTTGCTGGTTTCGACCCTGTTCTGATCTCCCTGATCAGACGCTCCATGCCTAACCTGGTCGCTTATGACCTGGCTGGCGTACAACCAATGACCGGTCCTACTGGACTGATCTTCGCAATGCGCTCCCGCTACAAGACTCAGGGTGGAGTTGAAGCCCTGTTCGACGAAGCAGATTCCGCATTCTCTGGTCAGGACAGCAACTTCAACCGCACCAACGGATTCACCGCTGGCGCCGTTGGTATGGGTACTACTGGTCAATCCGGTTCTAACCCTGCTGCTCTGAACCCTGTTTCGGGCATCGAAGGCGACACCTACTCTGTAGGTCAAGGTATGCGCACAGACGACGCTGAGAACCTCGGCGACGGCATTGGCGCATTCAACGAGATGGCATTCTCGATCGAGAAGGTCACCGTTACTGCTAAGAGCAGAGCTCTGAAAGCAGAATACTCCCTGGAACTCGCCCAGGACCTCAAGGCAATCCACGGTCTGAATGCTGAAGCCGAACTGGCTAACATTCTCTCCACCGAAATCCTTGCTGAAATCAACCGCGAAGTCATCAGAACCATCTATCGTGTTGCTGAACTCGGTGCTACCACCAACGTTGCAACCAACGGTGCGTTCGACCTCGACGTTGACTCCAATGGTCGCTGGTCTGTTGAGAAGTTCAAGGGTCTGATCTTCCAGATCGAAAGAGACGCCAACGCGATTGCCCAGCGCACTCGTAGAGGCAAGGGTAACATGATCATGTGCTCTGCTGACGTTGCTTCCGCACTGACCATGGCTGGTGTACTCGACTACACCCCTGCCCTTAACGCTAACCTGAACGTTGATGACACCGGTAATACCTTCGCTGGTATTCTTGCTGGTAAGTATCGCGTTTACATCGATCCATATGGTGCTAACGGTGCCGCTGATCAGTACTACGTTGCTGGTTACAAGGGTTCCTCCCCATATGACGCTGGTCTGTTCTACTGCCCTTACGTTCCTCTTCAGATGGTTCGTGCCGTTGGTCAGGACACCTTCCAGCCTAAGATCGGCTTCAAGACTCGCTACGGCATGGTTGCTAACCCATTCGCTGAGGGTACAACCGTTGGCGCAGGTGCTCTTACCCAGAACACCAACCGCTACTACCGTCGCGTTAAAGT
>Ga0213860_10000377_pt1 | contig 17905 bp, 9 predicted proteins | sample PICome_3_FD_160118 | JGI IMG/M metagenome (GOLD analysis project Ga0213860, IMG submission 160118) | Coastal seawater microbial communities near Pivers Island, North Carolina, United States - PICO550 | ecosystem: Environmental > Aquatic > Marine > Coastal | place: USA: North Carolina | collected...
AACTTTTGATTTGGATGAAAATGAGTTTTCAGAAACACTTTTGAAATTCTTACCAAATGATCCTTTTAATAAAGATTATGACATAAAATTAATTGAGCAAACATTTAATGATACTTTTTTTGGTGTTGGAACTCAATCAGTAGGATTTACAAGTTTAACATCTTCCTCTGTTTTAGAAAATACTACTATTGGAATAGGTACAACCACAATATTCTCTTTTAATTCAAGCAATTTTGAATCAGTTTATGTGAATGCACAGATTTTAAATAAACTGACAGATGATATGAATTATGTGCGATTATATATTGCACATGATGGGACAAATACGTACTTGTCAGAATATTATATTGATAATAAGTTGAGTTCTTCTACAGGAGATCCAATAGGTCTATTTACTTGTACTAATTTGGGAAGTGGAATTTTTTCATTAGTACATGAAAACGATACTGGCAATGAACTTCAAATTAGATCTAATATTGTTGGATTCGGAACTACTACAGTTGGAATAGGAACTTATAGATTCAAATCATCAGAACAATTAGATGGGCAAGAAAGAAGTGTAGTTTACCAATCAAATTTCCAATCTACAGTAGGTGCACAATCAAAGACTATTCATACTTTAGATAAGTTATTATTCAATGCATCAAAATCTGTTGTGCAGGTTAGTGTAGGTTCTAGTAAAGCACTTCATCAAGTTATGATGATATTTGATGAAACTGATGTTTATACTCAACAGTTACCATTCCTTTCAGTAGATACTACCAATAATACTTTAGATACTTTATCTGGTATTGGAACATTTGGTGGGGAAGTATCTGGCAATAATTTATTATTGAATTTCTATCCCGATAATCAAAATCAGCAAATTGATATAGAGATTTTTAGCAAATCTTTTTATTCTACTTTAGATGTTTCAAATAATTATAATGATTTGGCATATGGTTCAGTTGTCGAAAGAATTGATGAAAAGTTCTATAACGCAATTAATGGTGATAGAATTAATAGAACTAATTTTGAACTGACATCAAATAATATTCCAATTTTCTCTAAAACATTTAATCCAAACTCAGTTTCTTTAGCATCTACATCAGGATTATTCTCAATAGATAACCATTTCTTCATGACAGGTGAAGAATTAATCTACACTCCGGATTCCACAATCGTTGGTGTTGGAACTAGTGCAATGATGATAAATGCTACTGATATTTTACCATCTACGGTGTATGCCATAAAAGTATCAGAAGATACTTTTAAAGTTGCAATATCAACATCAGCAGCTCAAAGTGGTGTTGGTGTAACTTTTGCATCTCTTGGTGAGGGGAATGCCCATAGATTTACGATGAAAAAGAAAAATTCAAAATGCATTATTGATGTTGATGAACTTATTCAATATCCTGTAAGATTTACTGGAACAACCCATAGTTTAGTAGGAAATTTATCAGTTGGTGAAACATTTGCTTCTTTAAGTGGAATTTCTTCAATTAATCCTACCGATCTACTGTTAATAGATGATGAATATGTAAAAGTTACTAATGTTGGATTGGGTACAACTAGCACTGGTCCGATCACCAACAATGGTAATGTAAAACTTGTTCAACTTGATAGAGGTGTTGTTGGATCTTTAGCAAATACACATACAAATTCTGCTTCAGTATCTGTTTATAGGGGATCATTTAATATAGTTGACAATGAAATTCATTTTTCTGAGCCTCCAAGAGGAAATCCTCAAATTGATAAAACAAATTCTAATTTAGATTTTGAAACATCTTCATTTGGTGGTAGAGTATTCTTAAAATCAAATTATGATAGTAATAAAATTTATGATGATATATCCAATCAATTTACAGGAATAGGAAGAACATTTAATTTAACAGTTGGTGGAGCTAATACGACTGGTATTGGAACCGATGGTGGTAATGGACTTATTTTTATTAATAACATTTATCAATCCCCTAAAACTGATAATAATCCCAGTAGGTTTAACTATGAGATCTCTGAGAGTGTAGGAATAACAACCATAGAATTTTCTGGTATAACCAGGGTAGATAATCCTTTAGAATATGTTATTTCTGATTTTGATGTTAATCAAAATGAAACTCCAAGAGGTGGAATTATTGTCTCGTTTGGATCTACACCTGGACTTGGATTTGCTCCACTTGTGGGTGCCTCTGTAACTGCTGTCGTTAATGGTATTGGTGCTATTACATCTGTAGGATTTGGAACAACTGATAATCTTGGATCTGGATATAATGGATTGGTCTCTATTGGAGTAACTGTTTTTGAAGAAGATCATCAAGGAACTCCAGCAGAGATAACAGCAACAGCAAATGTTGGTGCTGGTGGAACTTTAACTTTTAATATTGTAAATTCAGGAACAGGATATACAAGTCCATCTATATTTGTATCAGATCCATCATATGATAATCTACCTATAATTGGTGTTTCTAGAGAAGGTATTGGTTCAACCACGGAAACTGGAATTGGGTTATTGATGGATGTAATCGTTGGTGGTTCTTCAACTTCTGGAATAGGATCTACATATTTTGAAGTGAAGGAGTTTAAATTCTCCAGACCAGGATATGGATTTAAAAGAGGAGATGTATTTAAACCAGTTGGTATTGTAACTGATTCTACATTATCATCTCCATTATCAGACTTTACTATTACTGTAGTTGATACATATTCTGATAATTTTGCTGCTTGGGAGTTTGGTGAACTTGATTATATTGATTCTATTAAAAATTTACAAGATGGAAACAGATTGAGATTCCCATTAAATTATAATGGTGAACTATTGAGTTTTGAAACCCAACCAGGATCACCTATTGAACAAAATGTCAATAATGTTTTAATTATTTTTATAAATGGAGTAATTCAAGAACCAGTTAAAAATTATATTTTTGGTGGTGGTACTTCATTTGTATTTACTAAAGCACCTCTACCTGAGGATGAAGTTGAAATTTATTTCTACAAAGGTGTTGATGGAGTTGATTCAATTTCAAATGATAATGTAAAACCAACAATAAAAGTTGGTGATACTCTTCAAGTTATTAGTAATAATTATATTGAAAATACTATAACACAAGATGAAAGAATTGCATTCAATATTGCTTTCTCTGATAAAGTTGAAACTAACAAATATTTTGGACAAGGAATTGATATAACCAATCCGAAACCAGTATCTTGGACAAAACAGAAAAGTGATAGAAAAATTAATGGAGATTTTGTAAGTAAGTCGAGAGATGTACTAGAACCTCTAATTTTTCCAACTGCAAAAATTATTAAAGATGTTTCTATAACTGATACTGATATATTTGTTGATAATGTAGAACTCTTTGAATATGAGGATAATAGAAATATTGAAGAAGCTCCGTCTGTTCCATATCCCGATGGATCTACACCATTCGACGCTTTGGTTATTAATGGTATTTCGACAGTTGGATATACTACAAATCTTGTAGAAAAAATTACAGGATTTAATGATGTTCAAGGTTTCTCTGGTATCGTAACTGGAATTACAACGACTACAGGAACGGGAGGAAATCCATTAGCAATTCAATTTACTATTATTGATGATAGCACTGCTACTGGATTTGTAGGATTGGAAACTGGTTATCCAATTTATATTTACGATACCCAAGTTGGTAGTGGACTTACATCAATTAATACATCAAATTCTGAAGTTGTTGGTACTGGTTCAACTTTTGTTGATAATGTTTATTATATTTCAAATTATACATTTTCTGCTTTAAATGTAAATACATTTGTTGGAATTTTAACTTGTAATATTGACTCCAATACAAATATTTCTGGTATTTCATCATCTGGAAATATTTTAAATCCAATTGGAAAATATTCATGGGGTAGATTGTCTGGGGCATCAAGATCATTAAATCCAATATCTATCGGTGTAAGTGGCAATATTGTTTCTGGATTGTCAACATTCCCAACAATTCAAAGAAGAGGTGGAATCAATTTAAGAAAAACTGGTGCACTTCCTAAAATTGAAAACTAATATTATCGTATAAATATCTAAAAAACAATTAATATGTCTGCATTCGTAACAGATCAATTTAGAATATTGAATGCTGGTTCTTTTGTAGAGTCTATCAGTAATAATTCTTACTACGCTTTTTTGGGATTATCAAATCCAACTTCGGCCGGGTTTGGTAGACTAAACGATTGGAATACAAGTACGACGAATAATCCAACTGATAATTTTCAATATTTAGATCATTATAAAGACACTAGTTTATTTGGTAAAAAAATTACCTCAGAGAATGCTAGAAGAGTTATAAGAAAAATTGAATGGGTTGCAAATAATCAATATGACATGTATCGTCATGATTATGGACAAAATAATCAAGCATCATTTAGTAAAGCTTTGAAATTATATGAATCGGATTATTATGTTATTACCAGTGATTTTAAGGTTTATATCTGTATTGAAAATGGAACATCTGGTTTAAATCCTACAGTACCAAGATCAACATTAGAACCTACACATACTGATGTAGAACCGGTTTCATATGCAGATGGATATAGATGGAAATATCTATTTAAAGTTTCCCCATCAGATGTAATTAAGTTTGATTCCACTGAATTTATAGTTGTACCAAATGATTGGGCAACTACAACAGATAGTGATATTCAAATTATAAGGGATGGTGGAAATTCAGATAATAATAATAATCAAATAAAAACTGTATACATTGAAAACGGTGGCACAAATTACAGTAATGCAACACATTCAATAATAGGTGATGGAACTGGTGGTGAAGTTTCTATAACAACAACTGGTGGAGTTATTACTGATATTCAAGTTACCCAAGGTGGAAAAGGATATACTTATGGCATAGTTGATTTAAGCACCAATTCTGGAGCAGGATCAAAATTAATACCAATCATTCCTCCTTCAAAAGGACATGGATCTGATATTTACAAGGAACTAGGAACAGATAAAGTATTATTATATGCAAGGTTTGATGATTCCACCAAAGATTTTCCCATAGACACTAAATTTTCTCAAGTCGGTGTCATCAAAAACCCGGAGAAATTTACTGAAGCAGTAACTTTTACGGGTAATACATTTTCTTCATTATTTTCGGTTGGATTATCCACATCCAGAACTGTCACCATTGGAGAGGAAATTTCTCAAAATCAAGGGAATAATGTTATCGCAAAAGGATATGTTGCTTCTTTCGATGCTGAAACTAAAATTTTGAAATACTATCAAGATAGATCTTTATGTTTTGGTAATAAAGTTGATCAAACTCAGAGTTTATTGACATCAAATGTTGTCTCATTTAACAACTCATCAAATATTGTTTTTTCACAATCTGGAGGAGCAAGCAGTATTGATACTGCATTGAATGGAAGTGTTATTACAGTTAATTCAAAACAAATCAACTTAGATTCTACATTCGAAAATGGTCTTTCAAATCCCGAGATAAATAAAAAGACAGGGGATATAATTTACATCGATAATAGACCCATTGTTCAGAGAGACTCTAGACAAAAAGAAGACGTTAAAATCATTCTGGAATTCTAAAAAAAGATGGCACAAAAAACCGACTTAAATATCAGTCCATATTATGATGACTTTGACGAAACTAAAAATTTCTATAAGGTTTTATTTAAACCAGGATTTCCAGTTCAGGCTAGAGAACTAACTTCTTTTCAGTCCATTTTACAAAATCAGATAGAGTCTTTCGGTAGTAATATTTTTAAAGAAGGTTCCATGGTTTTACCTGGAGCTGTGACATTTGATGATAATTATTCTGCTGTTAAATTAAATTCTATTAGTTTAGGAACGGATATTTCTCTTTATATTAAAAATTTTATTGGAAAAACTATAACCGGACAAAATTCTGGTGTAAAAGCAACAATTAAGCAAGTAGTTTTTCCAAGTGAAAGTGATTTAGTAGAATATATAACAATTTATGTAAAATATTCTCAAGCAGGTAATAATTCAGAAACCACAGTATTTGAAGATGGAGAAGCACTATTTGCTGATGAGAATGTTTTATATGGTAGCATCACCATTCCTTCCGGAACTACTTTTGCAACAACTATTTCTTTAGACGCAACAGCAATAGGATCTGCTGCTTCTATTGACAATGGAGTATATTTTGTAAGAGGATTTTTTGTTGATGTATCAAAAGAAACTCTTATATTAGATTACTATAAAAATAATTCATCATATAGAGTTGGTTTAAAAGTAACAGAATCAACAGTTAATGCTAAGGATGATGAAACATTATTCGATAATGCAAAAGGATTTACTAACTTTGCTGCTCCTGGAGCAGATAGATTAAAAATTTCTTTAAGTTTAACTAAAAAATCATTGACAGATTTCAATGATACTGACTTTATAGAAATACTTAGAGTTGATGATGGAAAAATAAAAAAAGTCGTTGACAAAACAGTTTATAATATAATTAGAGATTATATTGCAGAGAGAACTTTTGATGAATCTGGACATTATTCTGTAGATGAATTTGCATTAAATGTTTTAGATTCATTAAATGATAGAATTGATAATGATGGATTATTTTTAGAAAATGAAACTACAGAGGAGGGTAATACTCCTTCTGATGACTTAATGTGTATTCAGGTATCACCTGGAAAAGCATATGTTGCTGGATATGATGTTGAACTAGATTCAACTGCAACAATTGACGTTGAAAAACCTAGAGATACTCAAGATGTATCATCTATTAGTGTTCCTTTTGAAATGGGACATCTTTTGAGAATCAATAATGTTCGAGGTGCGGCAGAAGAAAATGCAGAAATTGAACTTAGAGATCGTCTTAGAGGAGATAGTGGTTCTGCAATAGGAAAAGCAAGAGTATATACATGCAACTTAACAGATGCTGCATATTCTGGTGATGCAACTCAGTGGGATTTATATCTTTATGATATTCAGACCTATACTCAATTGATATTTAATAGGAATGTATCTGCTTCCGAACTTCCTGCAACATCTTTCATAAAAGGAAAGAGTAGTGGAGCAAGTGGTTTTGCAGTTGCAGCAGGTGCTGGTAATAGTGCTGCGATAAATGTATATCAAACATCAGGTACTTTTGTTACTGATGAACAAATTACAATTAATGGAGTTGATGCTTCATTAGCACTGAAAAGTTTTAAAGTTTACGGTATCAGAGATATTAAATCAGTATCGCAGACTGGATTAGTTGGACAAACGTTTAGAGCAAATACTGTTTTAAGTAGAAAACAAATTGATGGAATTAGTCAAGCAAACTTTGTACAATCTTCCGGTATTTTTACAAGTCCGGGTAATCTTTTTGTTGGTATTAAGACTGGTGACATTATTAGTTATCAAGTATCTGGAAAAAGTGATCCCACTTACAATAGAGTTACTCAGGTAGATGGAAATCTGACTTCAATAACAGTGTCAGCTATTGGTACTAGTGTATCCGGTGTTTATGATAGAAACAAAGGTAGTGATGGAACTTATAATATTGAATTAGTAGTTCCCGAATTAAGAAATAATGATAATGGATTTCTTTATGCAAATCTTCCCGATTCTAATATTTCATCAGTTGATTTATCAGACTCTCAACTTTCTATTACTAGACAAATTACTGGAGAATCAACAGATGGAACTGGACAATTAACATTTGGTTTACCTACTGGTATTACCACTGCATCATATGAAGCATTTGATCAAGAAAGATACTCTGTACACTATAATGGTGGAGGAATTGGAACAATAACATCAGATTCCTTTACTTTAAATGGAAACACGGTAACTATTGATGGATTGATACCAAGTGAAAGTAATGTTGTCGTAAATGTTACTCTCAAAAAGAATGATATACAAAGTAAAATAAAAGAATATAGTAGAAGTTCTGTTAATATCGTAAATTTATCAACACTGGCAAGATCTGGTGCAGCAACAAGTGATTCGATCAACGATGGACTGACTTACAATCAATTTTATGGATTGAGAGTTCAAGATGATAAAATATCTCTAAACGTACCTGATGTTGCCAAGGTTCTGGCAGTTTATGAATCAACCAACACTGCAGATCCAATTTTAGACAGAATTCAATTATCATCAATATCTCAAGTTGATAATGATGCTATCATTGGTGAAGATATTATAGGTAGTGATAGTGGTGCACTAGCCAGAGTTGTGTTAAATGCTTCTTCAACACCCTCTGTTCCCTCTAACAACATTGGATTTGTTTATCTTAATGATCAGAAATTCTCTGTAGGTGAAAATGTAACATTTAAAGAATCTGGAATAGTTTCTACTATAGAGACAATAACATTTGGAAAATTTAAAAATATAACAAATAATTTTAATCTAGACAAAGGTCAAAGAAATGGATATTATGATTATTCTAGATTAGTTAGAGTAGGATCTCAAATTCCAGAAAGAAGACTTTTAGTGGTATATGATCATTACACCGTACCATCATCAGATACTGGAGATGTGTTTACTGTTTTAAGTTATGACTCTGATAGATTCTCTAAAGATATTCCTGGTATAGGACCTAATCAAGTCAGAGCATCTGACACCTTAGACTTTAGACCAAGAGTTCAAGACTTTGCAGTAACAACATCATCACCATTTGATTTTGCATCAAGAAATTTTGGATCAGAACCAAAATTTACATTGAAACCCGGAGAATCATCTTTAATTGGTTATGATTTTTATCTTCCTAGAATTGACAGAGTTTTCTTAGATAAATTTGGAAGTGTTATTGTAAGAAGAGGAGTTTCTTCTACAGAACCTGTACCACCAACTAATGAAGATGATGATTTAATGCAATTGGCAGAAGTCAGTCTTCCAGCATATCTGTATACTTCTGATGATGCTGAAGTCACCATGGTGGATAACAAAAGATATACTATGAGAGACATAGGTGATCTTGAAGATAGGATTGAAAATCTGGAAAGATTTACTTCTTTAAGTTTACTGGAAGTTAATACAGAATCTTTGAGAGTTGAGGACTCCGAAGGAAATGATAGATTTAAGAGTGGAATATTTGTAGATGATTTTACAGATAAGTTCTCCTCTGATGAAAGTTTGACAACTGCTGATATTGTTAATGGTGAACTTAGACCCCTTGCAATAAGAAATTCACTACAACAAAGACCAATTCCATCTTTAGAAATTCCTCAAGATCAACTAGATTTATCACAAAATTTTGATTTACTAGATTCTAATGTACAAAAAACTGGAGATGCTATTACTCTAAAATATGAATCAGTTGATTGGATCAATCAATCTCTTGCGACAAGAGTAGAAAATGTCAATCCTTTTCATGTTATAGAATATAATGGAGAAATTAGACTTTCTCCAAATACAGATACGTGGGTAAGAACTATTAGACTTCAACCTCGTACTATTGAAAATATTGAAAGAAGAACAGTAACAAATATTATAAGAAGAGAAGTTAGGGGAGGATTTAATCAGTTTGGATTTAATACAAGAGTAACTGAAAGTAGCACTACAAGTAGTAGTGTTGTTGCAAGAAACACCCAAGAAGTTCTTGTTTCTTCAGGAAGAGAAAAATACATTAGATCTAGGAATGTTTCTTTCTTTGGAACATTATTAAGACCCCTGGCAAGACATTATCAATTCTTGGATAATCACAGTAATCTGAACTTTATACCAAAACTTGTAGAAATTGCAAATTCTACTTCTCTGGAAAACTATGGATCATCTAATGGATCGTTCCAGACAGGAGAGACAGTTAGAGTTTATAAAGGAGGAACAAGAATAGGAACATTTAGATTAGCATCTTCAAATCACAAAACAGGAGCATTTAATTCTCCAACATTTACATATACAACTAACCCATATGTAAATTCTGAGTCTATTCCTTCTGGATATAGTCAATCTTCAAAAACCATAAACATTGATTTAAATGCATTATCCTCCGAAGCACAAGGAAGTTTTAATGGTTACTTAGAAAAAGGTGCAAAAATTGTTGGACAAACCAGTGGAGCAATTGCATACGTAAAAGATCTCAGATTAATTTCTGATGTAAATGGATCTTTATTTGGATCATTTTTCATTAAGAACCCACATGTAACTCCTGCTCCAAATCCAAGGATTCTTACTGGTAAAAAAACTTACAGATTAAGTAGTAGTTCTACTAATGAAACTCCATTACCCGGTAGTACGTTAATTTCTGCAGGTGATGCAACTTATACTGCAAATGGTACTTTCCGTTCAGTACAGTCAGTAACTACCACAACTACAAGAATAACAACAAGAGTAACAAGAACAATTACGCGTAGAACGGATCCTCTAGCTCAAACTTTTGTTGTCGGTAGAGATATTGATGCACCAGATTTTAGTGGTGATAATGATGACGATAATGGAGTATTTTTAACTGAATTAGATATATTTGTAGCATCAAAACCGAGTGGTGAAGAACCACTGACAGTTCAAATAAGAACAGTAGAACTTGGTATTCCAACTTTAAATGTCATTGGAGAACCAAAAACATTGACACCAAGTGAAATAGTTACTTCAACAGATGGGTCAGATCCTACTAAAGTTAAATTTAACTATCCAATCTATCTTGCTCCTGGTCAGGAATATGCCATTGTTTTACTCGCACCCAATAGTGATCAATATGAAGTTTGGACTGCAAAAATGGGTGAAAGAACCGTTGAGACTCAAAATCTTCCCAATTCCGAAGCAGTAAGATATTCGAGACAATTTGCATTAGGCAGTTTGTTTAAATCTCAAAATGGATCTACATGGACTCCAGCACAAAAATCTGACCTCAAATTTAAATTATATAAAGCTAAATTTACAGCAAACACTGGTATTGCTCATTTTGGAAATCCTCCTCTTGATGAAAGTAATGGATATGTTCCAACCCTTCAAGAAAATGCAATAACCGTATTACCAAAAAATGCCACTCTCGGTATAACAACAATTTCATCATCAGATCCATTAGTTGGAATTTTAACGGCAGGAAGAAGAATTTCTGGTGTAGGCAACACTTTTGGAACGATCGCTTCTACAGGAAGCAGTGCTTCAGGTGTAATTCAAACTAATCCTGGTTCGAATTATACGACCGGTGTGAGAAGCACATCTAATATTTTTGGAAGTGGTAGTGGATTGACTGTAAATGTTAGTGGTGTTGGTGCTGGTGGAACTATCACTGCAATATCAGTTGTTCAAGCAGGAACGGGATATGTAACTGGTGATATTGTTTCAATTACAAACGGATCAAGTCAAACTGGTAGAGATGCAGTTATCACAGTTACTGCCAGTGGTAATCCCGATACTTTGTATTTAACGAATGTTCAGGGATCTATACCAACTGGCAATTTAGTTTATTTTGATACAGATACAACTACGGTTTCTCTTGCAAATACTAGTGTATTAAGTTCTGTTGACGACAGTGGAATTTTCTCAGGAAATTATTTACAAGTTCAACATTTTAACCATGGAATGTATGCTAATAACAATAAATTAACATTAACGGATGTTTCTTCTGATACAGCACCAGCAATACTAAATGGTGAACTTTTATCTACCACTGGAGCATCTGAAGTTATAGTTGTTGATGATTCTACAATTTTTGAAAATTTCGAAGGACAACCTGTCAGTGCTGTTAATATTGGATATGTTAAAATTGGAGATGAAATAATTGGATATAATGCGGCAACTTCAGGTCAATTAACCATTAGTTCCAGGGCAGTTGAAGGAATTGTTGAAGATCATGCAGTCGGATCTGAAGTAATTAAATATGAATTAAATGGCATTTCATTAAGAAGAATTAATAATGTAGTTTATGATATATCTGACACCGATATTATGAGTGATTCATATTATATTGAGATTGATAGAGGTGCAACATCATCAATTGAAGGAAAATCTATAGGACTTAATAGATCGACTGATGCGACTTATCCACAAGTTTCATTTACTAATGAATTAATTGGTGGTGGTGAATACATTAAATCATCTGAAAATATTTTATTTAATAGAATAAATCCTAGATATAATATTTTATCTCCTGGAAAAGAAACTTCAATATCATCCAATATTAGAACTACAACAGGTACAAGTATTGACGGAAACGAAACATCATTTGTCTTTGAAAATAAAATAGAACCTGTGATTCCAAATCAAGAGAATGAATTAAATACTGTTCGTATGATTTCCTCCAGAACAAATGAATTAAATCAACCGGCATTTAGTAATGTAGCCGGAAGAAGATCTTTTAGTTCAACTGTTACATTAAATACCACGAATGAGAATCTTTCACCAATGATCTTCTTGAATGATTCAACAACAGAATTTATTCTTGATAATATCAATAGACCTGTAATTAATTATGTTACTGATTCATCTACCAATTCAATTGATAGTGATCAACATGAAGCAATATATGTTTCTAACGTTGTTAATCTTGCTAAATCTGCATCATCACTTAAAGTTCTATTGACTGCATATAGACCCGAGTCTTCCGATATTAGAGTTCTTTATAGTTTAATTAGAGAAGATTCTACTGATATTGAGCAAGAGTTTGAACTTTTCCCTGGATTTGATAATTTACAATCAACATCAGAAGGTTCACTAAGAGTTATTGATTCTTCTTTAAATAATGGTAAACCTGATGTAAGAGTTCCGGAAAGTGAAAAAGGTCAATATTTAGAATATGAATTTACCGCAAACGACTTACCCGACTTTAGTGGATATAGAATTAAAATTGTTATGTCATCCACAAATCAAGCAAACTATCCAATAATTAGAGATCTAAGAACGTTAGCATTAAAATGAAGAATCTAATAAAAGTTAAAGATCATCCACATTTATATCGTGATGAAAATACAGGAGCTATAATCAATTATGATATGGTTGGTTATAATCAAAGGTTGAAAAAAATAGAGAAACAAAAATCCGATAAAAGAGAATTGGATGAAATGAAAAAAGACATTGAAGAAATTAAGTCTCTCTTAAAGGATTTTTTGAAAAAATAATTGCTTATAATAATCATATAAATATCTTTAGGATAATAATTTATAAAAATAATGGCAGTTTATGCATCTAATATTGTGATTGAGCAGGGATTTGATTTCTCTAGTTCTTTTGCATTAGGTGATTCTAGAACTAATACCGGTATTAACATTACCGGATATGGAGTTACTGCACAATTAAGAAAAAGTCCCACTAGTTCCAAATCTGTTTCTTTTGCTTCTACAATCGTAGATTCTGAAGTAGGAATTATAGAACTTTCTTTGACTGATGAGCAAACTTCAGATATTAAACCGGGTCGTTATGTCTATGATGTTCTTGTAGAAATTGGTGGTTTAGGATCTGGAGGAAAGAAATATAAGGCATTTGAAGGTATGGCTTTAGTAAGAGCGGGGGTAACAAGGTAATGTCTATACCAGATAGGATTGGTGGACAAGGAGTTATAAGAGTTCTTTCAAATATAAGTGGAACTTCTACGGCAAAAATTGTCGATTTAAGTGACATTGATATATCATCTCTAGCAGATGGATTTGTTCTTGAATATAATGCAAATACATCAAAATTTATAACTACTGATACTTTTAGATTTCTTAAAAATGTAAATGTAACAGGTGTTGTTACTGCTCAAAGTATTGATGTAGCAGGAATCACATCTTTTAGAGGTGATTTATATGTAGGATCTGATTTATATGTCAATGACAATTTAATCTATCAAGGTGATTTTGCAGGAGGTGGAGTTGCATATTTTACAAATGATGGAAAATTGGTTAGTGCTGGAGGCACCTTTAGTACCTTAGATACAAGTAGTTTAATATTAACAATTGATGAGGTAACTGGTATTACTAGTTGGACCACTACAATTGATGGAGGTGAATACTAATGACAAAACCAAATACAAGACAAGGTTTAATTGATTATTGTTTGAGACAATTAGGTGCACCAGTATTAGAAATAAATGTTGATGATGATCAAATAGATGATTTAGTGGATGATACTATTCAGTATTTTAACGAACGTCACTATGACGGTGTTGAAAGAATGTATCTTAAATATAAAGTATCACAAGATGATATTGATAGAGGAAAAGCAAGTGGAACAGATGGAGTTGGTATAGTTACTACTACTGGAACCTCAACTAATATATCTGGTTTGGGAACTATTACTTCCAATTTTTATGAAACATCGAATTTCATTCAAGTTCCAGATTCAGTAATTGGAGTAGAAAAAATATTTAAATTTGATGCCAGTTCAATTTCTGGTGGAATGTTTAGTATAAAATATCAATTATTCTTAAATGATTTATATTACTTTAACTCAGTTGATCTACTACAATATTCAATGACTAAAACTTATCTTGAGGATATTGACTTTTTATTAACAACTGACAAACAAGTAAGATTTAATAAAAGACAAGATAGATTATATTTAGATATAGATTGGAAATCTCAAAATAAAGATACTTTTTATGTTATAGATTGTCATAGAGCTCTGGATCCAGAATCATTCACTCAAATCTATAATGATTCATTTGTTAAAAAATATTTGACTGCAATGATCAAAAGACAGTGGGGTCAAAATTTGATTAAGTTTAATGGTGTCAAACTTCCAGGAGGAATTGAATTAAATGGGAGACAAATATATGAAGATGCCATGAGAGACTTGGAAGATATTAAGCAAAGAATGAGTATGGAATATGAACTTCCACCATTCGATATGATAGGATAAAATTATGGCATTGAATCCCTACTTTCTTCAAGGATCTTCTGGAGAACAAAATCTTGTACAAGATCTAATAAATGAGCAACTGAAAATTTATGGAATAGATGTCTATTATATTCCAAGAAAACTTTTAAAAACAGATGATATTCTTAATGAAGTACAATCATCTAAATTTGATGATACCTTTATAATTGAAGCTTATCTGAACAACTATGATGGATATGCTCCAGACAGTGATATAATGACAAAATTTGGATTGAGACTTAAGAATGAAATATCATTAGTAATCTCAAAGGAAAGATTTGAGGAAATAATTTCTCCATATTTGGCAGAGATAGCGTCTGTTGCCAGAAACTATTATCCTGGAGAAGATTTGGTAATTACGGATAGACCCAAAGAAGGAGACCTTATTTATTTTCCTCTGGGAGAAAGATTGTTTGAAATTAAAAGAGTAGAAGTTGAGAAACCTTTTTATCAATTAGGAAAAAGTTACGTATTTGAGCTGTCTTGTGAACTATTTGAATATGAAGATGAAGAAATCAGCACTGGAGTTTCGGAGATTGATGAAGTTCTGGAAGATGTTGGATATATTACGGATCTGAAACTTGTTGCATTTGGAGGAACTGCCGAATGTCAAGCTACAATTAGTCCTCTAACTGGTGTTAGTAAAGTCGTACTTTTAAATGATGGATCAGGATATACTGGAATTCCCACCGTTACGATTAGTGATCCTGGAGGAGATCCGGATACAAGTGGAATATTAGGTGCTCTTCCAGCCTCAGAGTTTTCAAAAACTGCAACTGCTGTAGCAATAACCACTTCCGTTGGTGGTGTTCAATCAGTAAAAGAAATTTTAATTACAAATACTGGATATGGATATACAGAACCACCTACGGTCACTATCACAGGAGGCAATGGATCTGGTGCTATCGCAACATGCATTATATCAACAGGTTCTGTTTTAAATATTGGAATCACTGATAAAGGAGACAGATACTATGAACCTCCCACCATTACAATCGATTCTCCAGTCGGTAGTGGTATAACGGCAACTGCAGTATCAAGAATTGATGCTGGAAGACTCTCTGAAGTATTAATCAGTAATGCTGGTTCTGGATATACATCAGTACCCAACATAACAGTTTCTCCACCTCCAACAGTTGGTTTTGGAACATATATTATTTCTGAGACTGTTACTGGATCTCTTTCCGGAGTTACTGCCCAAGTTAAATATTGGGATAATCCGGGACAGGACGTTGATAAGACTCTCAGAGTTTATCTAAATAGTGGAACATTTAGTGAAGGGGAAAATATTGTAGGTTCATCTTCTTCTGCGATATATACATTGAAGTCGTTTGATTTAGACACTTCAACAACTGATGAATATAATGATAATGATGATTTTGAATTAGAAGCAGATGAAATACTAGACTTTACAGAATCAAATCCATTTGGGACATATTAATGTTAGGGACATATTACTATCACGAAATTATTAGAAAGACAATCGTTTCTTTTGGAACTCTTTTTAATGATATTCATATTCAACATAAAAATAGCACTGATGATGTTATTTCTGATATGAAAGTAGGACTATCGTATGGTCCTATGCAAAAGTTTTTGGCAAAGTTGGAGCAACAGGCAAATTTAACAAAACCTGTTGCCATAACATTGCCAAGAATGTCGTTTGAAATGATTAATATTCAATATGATCCAACAAGAAAAACTGGTGTAACCCAAACATTCAAAGCAAGTGATGGTCAAGGAAACGTAAAAAAAGTTTTCATGCCGGTTCCATACAACATCGGATTTGAATTAAATATTTTTACAAAATTAAATGATGATGCTCTTCAAATCATAGAGCAAATCTTACCATTTTTTCAACCATCATTTAACGTTACTGTAGATTTAGTAGAATCGATCGGTGAAAAGAGAGACGTTCCTTTAGTATTAGATAGTATCGATTTTCAAGATGATTATGAAGGATCTTTTGAAACTCGTAGAGCATTAATTTATACTTTGAGATTTACCGCAAAAACATATCTATTTGGACCAATTGCAGATAGCACTGACGGACTTATTAGAAAAGTTCAAGTCGATTTGTATTCAGACTCTGATCCGAAAACTGCAAAGAGAGAAATGAGATACGTAGCAACACCAGATCCCATAACTGCGGAACCAGGCGATGATTTTGGATTTAATGAAAGTTGGGAAACATTCTCAGATTCTAAACAGTATAGTCCAACTCAACAAACTGATTTCTGATTATCATGAGTAATAATTATGATCCTATAGATGAAGCACTTAACACGACAAGTGAAATTGTTGAAACAGAAGATGTTAAGAAAAAACCGGAAATTGTAAAATCTAAGGATGTTGATATTGAGAAGGACTATGAATATAGTCGTGCAAACCTCTATTCCCTCATAGAGAAGGGTCAGGAGGCAATCAACGGTATTATGGAGGTTGCAGGTGAAGGGGGCAGTCCAAGGGCATATGAAGTTGCTGGACAGTTGATTAAGAGTGTTGCTGACACTACTGATAAATTGATTGATCTTCAGAAGAAACTCAAAGACGTTGAGGATGATTCTAAGAAGACCACAAATAATGTTACTAACAATGCAGTTTTTGTAGGTTCCACTTCAGAACTTCAGAAAATGTTAAAGCAAGGTTTTCTAAATAATAAAGAATAACTTACTTTTTTATTAATGAAAAAGTGTAAGCAGGGATACTATTACTGTTATACTGATGAGAAGTGCAAGCCCATTCCTCAGGGTTTGAAGGTAACCGCTAGATTTTCTGGTGGGGGAAGAGAACCCGAAGAAACTGGAATAGACGTACCGACAAATGGAAATAACCAGAATGGCAATGGAAATGGGAATGGGAACTCTAATGGGGGTTCTAATGGCGGAGGAGTCAGTGAAGGCACCCTACATAAGTGGTTCAAAGGTTCCAAGTCTAAAGATGGCAAAGGTGGGTGGGTCAATGTCGTCACAGGTGGGACTTGCGCCAGTGATGAACCAGGAGAAGGAACACCAAAGTGCGTCTCTTCAGCAAAAAGAGCAAGCATGAGTAAGTCTGAGAGACTCTCTGCTGCTAGAAGAAAGAAAAAAGCAGATCCGGGACAACAACAAAAATCTGGTGCTGCAAAACCAACCTATGTTGCTACTGACAAAAAGAAAATGAAAAAAGAAGAAGTAGAAA
>Ga0213860_10000380_pt1 | contig 17863 bp, 9 predicted proteins | sample PICome_3_FD_160118 | JGI IMG/M metagenome (GOLD analysis project Ga0213860, IMG submission 160118) | Coastal seawater microbial communities near Pivers Island, North Carolina, United States - PICO550 | ecosystem: Environmental > Aquatic > Marine > Coastal | place: USA: North Carolina | collected...
GTGTTGCCCGCCGTGCCCCCCCGTATATAAAAACCCCTAACTTCCCTAAGCTATAAACGACCCAAAACGACTTCTCTATTTCTCTTTCATAAAAAAAATTTTTCATATATAAAAAATGACTATAAGGTTCAAAGATATGCAAAAAAATTCCGCAGAAAATTTTACGACCATAGAGATTGATCCAGTATCTGGGGAGCATTATATAACTATTCCTGAGTGGATTTGTGATGAGAAGGGATGGTACGAGGGAGTAGAAGTAAACATCGAGGTTGAGAATGACTGTATTATCATCAGAGATGTTGAATAGGCACTCTTGACGTAGTATAGATAGAGTGTTATGATACTGAAGTAACGTTACTGAATTATGGCTAAAGGATTTACAGTAAAAGCAAAGAAACCCAAAAAGTCTGAGAGCACTCAAGAGTGGGACTATGAAAAGGCAAAAGAGATGGTAAAAGGAAAAACCATCGTATTTTGCCTACCCGGTAGAGGAGTCTCTTATACGTATCTCAAAAATTTTGTACAACTTTGTTTTGATTTGGTACAGGCAGGAGCAAGCATCCAGATTTCGCAAGACTATTCATCGATGGTGAATTTTGCAAGATGTAAGTGTTTGGGTGCGAATGTATTGCGAGGACCGGATCAAATTCCCTGGGACGGCAAGTTGAAATATGATTATCAGTTGTGGATTGATAGTGATATTGTGTTTAACACAGAGAAGTTCTATCAATTGGTATTGATGGATCAAGATATTGCCAGTGGATGGTACATGACCGAGGACGGACGTACTACTAGTGTTGCACACTGGATGGATGAGGACGACTTCCGTAATAATGGTGGAGTCATGAATCATGAAACAGCAGAAACGATGCCAAAACGCAACAAACCATTTACTGTAGACTATGCAGGATTTGGATGGTTACTTATTAAGCACGGAGTCTTTGAGCATTCTGATATGAAGTATCCATGGTTTGCACCAAAGATGCAAGTCTTTGAGTCTGGAGAGGTGCAAGATATGTGTGGAGAGGATGTAAGTTTCTGCCTTGATGCAAAGGAAGCAGGATTTGAGATTTGGTGCGATCCTCGTATTAGAGTTGGTCACGAGAAGACAAGAGTTATCTGATGAAACAGGCAGAATATACAATTCTCCACAAGGGCAAAACCTTGCATAAGAACTTGACGGAGGAAGAATATTTTGATATTATGGAGGACCTTTCGGTAGAGTATTATCAGAAGGGTTCTCCAAGACCACAAGATCTTGAAACAAAAATCATAGAGTATTAAGGAGTTATTATGGCAGTTCGTTCAAAAGTTGGTTTGGTCAAGGATGGCTTTATGCCTGGTAAGCCGAAGAAGTCTCGTCAAGGAGATGGTAAGAATACGAAGTATGCGGCAACGTCGCGTAACTCGGCTCGTAAGCGTTATCGGGGACAAGGACGGTAATATATACATTAACTAATATTACGTCACATGGCATGTTTGATAGCAAATCTTCCTTCAATGGAAGTATGGGTTAGAAAAGAATATCTAACCGACCATCAAAGTGGACACGGTGAATTTGTTAAGGGCGTCTGGGTTTCGGTTAAATCGATTCCTGGACGTGCTTTTTATTTTGAGACTTATTTACCAGAGTATGCGGCAATGTATGATAAATTGCCCATCAGTGCCTTTGTCTCGGATCCTGAGACCCCTTCACCAGACATGAGTCTACCAAACCTACAGTTCTGGAATTGTATGGACTACGGAGTCGTCTCTGTGGATAAGAAATTTATTGGTTCTATGGATTTTGAGTGTTATACAAGAGATCATGGTAATGTAAAAGGCACCTATGTCTGTACAATTGATAACTATCACCATGATCCAGACTATGTTGACTATGCAACAAGTGAAAATCCTGCCGAACATAAGTCTCATAACCTGATTGAACTTGAAAATGGGCAGTATGCACTCTATCCGAACAACAGATTACGCATTTATGATAATAGTTTGACACCTGTTGACCCAAAAATGCCTGATTTTAAGGTTTCGACTCAATATTATCAGGTTGAAAACGGAAATGATCGTCTAGGAATGGGTCGTGAAGACGAATATTTCTGGAAAACAGCAAAAGAACGTGAAGTTTGTTCAAATTGTGGACAAAATCCTTGCAATCCACGTTGTATTAATGCCAAATAAGTAAAAATAAATAAAAAATAGGGATAGCAACCCCTCAAAAAGTTCTGTTTTTTCAAAACAGGAGCAAAATGGCAAATTCACCCGTAGATCGTGACTCAGAGTACATGTATAAGATGTGGGGAACCACTAATTTGATCACAGATTACTGGACAAAGGCACAAAAAAAGGTAAAACAAGAAGAAAGAACGATTCAAGAAATTATGCATGACGATATTAGGAGAGGTCAGAGTTATCTTGAAGAATGAGGTATAAATAAAATTACGAAAACTCTAGGATAATGGCAAATCAGAGGATATCACGTACATTTAAAGACATTAGTTTGTCATTTGATCCTCATCCTGTGACAAAAGATCTTCCTATATTAAAAAATGAGAACGCAATTCGTCGTTCTGTGAGAAATATTGTTCAAACTATCCCAACAGAGAGGTTTTTTAACTCTGTGTTGGGATCTGATGTAAGAAGAAGTTTATTTGAATTTGTTGATTTTGGTACAGCATCGGTAATTCAAGACCAAATTCAAGTTGCAGTAGAAAATTTTGAAGAAAGAGTTGATAATTTGGTTGTTGAAGTTGATCCAATACCAGATGAAAACACTTTTAATGTGACAGTTACATTTGACATTATTGGCCAAGAGTTTCCAACACAAGAATATTCATTCCTCTTAGAGGCAACGAGATAAAATGCCTTTTACAAACTATACAAATCTAGATTTTGATCAGATAAAGACTTCTATCAAAGATTATCTCCGTGCAAATTCTACGTTTACGGATTTTGACTTTGAAGGGTCAAACTTTTCTATATTAATTGATACATTAGCTTATAATACTTATATTACAGCATTTAACTCAAATATGGTTGTAAACGAATCCTTTTTGGATTCTGCAATTTTGAGAGAAAATGTTGTTTCTTTAGCAGGAAATATTGGATATGTGCCACGTTCTAGAACGGCATCAACGGCACGAATATCCTTTGACGTATCAACTGCCTCAGAGAGTCCTACGGTGACCTTGAAAGCAGGTCTGGTGTGTGTAGGTAGTGCTAATGATACATCATATACATTTGCAACTGCAGAAGACATTACTGCAAATATTAATAATGGAGTAGCATCATTCAATAATATTAGTGTTCATCAGGGAATATTTCTAACTAAGAAGTTTTTATATGATGGATCTTTAGACCAAAGATTTATTCTTAATAATTCTTTTACTGATTCATCAACCATTAGAGTTTATATCAGTAAATCTCAAAGTGCAAGAGGTGTTGAATATTCTCTTTCTGATAATATTATTAATACTGATAAGGATTCAAGAATATTTTTCCTTAATGAAGTTCAGGATGAAAAATATGAATTAAGATTTGGTGATGGGATTATTGGTAAAAAATTAGGTGATGATGGAGATGGAACATACATTACTGTAAATTATATTATAACTGATGGAAAAGATGCTAATGGTGCTAGAACTTTTTCTTTCTCGGGAACATTAGAAGACTCAAATAATTTTATTATTGAACCAGGAACTATTACAATCACAACAGAGCAATCATCAATTAATGGTGGTGATATTGAATCATTAGAATCTATTAAATATTTTGCTCCAAGACTGTATTCTTCTCAGTATAGAGCAGTTACAGCAAGAGATTATGAATCCATCATTAAGACAATATATCCAAATACCGAATCAGTCTCAGTAGTCGGAGGAGAACAATTAGATCCTCCACAATTCGGTACTGTACAAATTAGTATTAAACCAAAGAATGGAACTTTTATTTCCGATTTTAATAAAAGTCAAATATTATCTAAATTAAAACAATACTCAGTATCTGGAATAAATCAAAAAATAACAGACTTGAAAATACTTTATGTTGAGTTAGATAGTTCTGTTTATTATAATTATTCAAAAACATCAAGTATAGATGCATTAAAATCTTCTGTTACAGAATCTCTTACAAGATATTCCAAATCTTTAGATTTAAATAAATTTGGTGGAAGATTCAGATATAGTAAAATTCAACAAGTTATTGATAGTACAGATACAGCAATAACTTCAAATATTACGAAAGTTACCATTCGTAGAGATTTGAAGGCAATTTTAAATACTGCTGTTCAATACGAATTGTGTTTTGGAAATAGATTTAATGCAGGTACTGGAATTGGAAATATAAAGTCTACTGGATTTAAAATTGCCGGTGAAAGTTCGACTGTATATTTGACAGATATTCCTGAGATAGAAGCAGGTGAAACCACTATAAAAAAAGGAACTATTTCAATATTTAAATTTGATGATAATAATAAATTTATTCCAGTATCTACAGAAGTGGGAACAATTGATTATATAAAAGGTGAGATTATTTTTGGACCTCTAAATATTACCTCAACAGATTCACCAGGTAATGTTATTGAGATTCAGGCATATCCAGAATCCAATGATGTAGTTGGATTGAGAGACTTGTATATCTCTTTAAGTGTCTCAAAAAGTAGAATAAATATGGTAAGAGACGTTATTGCTTCTGGGGACGAAATATCCGGAACCAGATTTGTTAATGATTTTTATACATCAAGCTATTCAAACGGAAGTTTAATAAGAGAGTAATATGATACAGACTGGAATTGAATCTAGAGTAAAGATTCAGGATATAATTTCCAATCAATTACCAGAATTCATTTTGGATGAAAGTCCAAAAGCAGTTGATTTTTTAAAGCAATATTATATTTCTCAAGAATATCAAGGTGGTCCTGTAGATATTAGTGATAACTTAGATCAATATTTAAGAGTTGATAATTTAAAACCAGAGGTTATTGTTGATAGTACAATACTATCCAATAGTATAACTTCTGATGATACTACAATTGAAGTATCTAATACCAAAGGATTTCCGAATCAATATGGACTTCTTAAAATTGATGATGAAATTATAACTTATACTGGTATAACAACCAATACATTTACTGGTTGTGTTAGAGGATTTAGTGGAATTACTGAATTTGATCAAGAATCAATCAATAAAGATTTAGTATTTTCTACTTCAATAGCTGCACAACATGAGTCCAATACTAGTGTTCAGAATTTAAGTTCTTTATTTTTAAAAGAATTTTATAAAAAATTAAAGTCAACGTTTACTCCAGGTTTAGAAAATATTTCATTCGTAGATGAAATTAATGCTGGAAATTTTATAAGAAGAGCAAAAGATCTTTATTCTTCTAAAGGAACTGATGAATCCATAAAAATTCTTTTTAAGGTTATTTTTGGAGAATCTCCAGAGATTATAAATTTAGAAGATTATCTCATTAAACCATCTTCTGCAGAATATATAAGGAGAGAAGTTGCAGTCGTAGAAGTAATATCTGGAGAACCCTTAAGAATTGTTGGAGAAACTCTTTTTAAATCTAATGATGAAAATACATCTGCATCTATTTCTTCAGTAGAACCATTTACAAGAAAGGGAAAAACATTTTATAAAATTGAATTTTATATCAGTAATGATGGAAGATCATCTATACAAGGAAATTTTTTAATTACACCAAATACAAAATTAATTCAAAGTGCATCTCCAGGAGATACCATATTAACAGTAGATTCAACTTTAAGTTTTCCACAATCAGGAACTTTATTTTCTGAAGGAAACACTATTTCCTATACTGGAAAAAGTATTAATCAATTTTTTGGATGTAGTGGAATCAGCAGTATAATTTCATCTGCATCAAATGTCAGATCAAATGATACTTATTTTGCATATGAAAATGGAGACACTTCTAAAAAAGTTGAATTAATAATTCTTGGAGTAATCGGAGATTTTGAACAATTAAGTAATAATTTTAAAACAAGTGAAGGTGATATAATTACTATTAAAAATCTTGGAGACAAGATTAAAAATAGTAATTCAAGTTGGAAAGAAATTTTTGCAAATTCTTTAATATACAATACTAGTTCAAGATATCAAATATCTGATAATAGTTCAAATAAACTGGCATCTGTTATTGATAGATCAAGTTTAAAAATTGGAGACGAAGTTGAAATATTAGAAAGAGGAACTGAAGTAGTAGTTTCTTCTTTAGGATCGGTTTATATTTCGGATATTGACGAAACTGAAAATACTTTAAGTTTAACCAATAAACCAGTTTTAAGTCAAAACTTAAAGTATGATATAAGAAGAAAATTAAATAAAACAGAAGCTTCTGGATCTGAATTTGAATCTAATTCAATATTATCAGATGTACTTAATCTTTATGTTGATGGTGATGAATATGCATATGTCGCATCTAACTCTTTCCCATCAAAGGTAAGAAGTGATTTTACAGTAAATGATTATCGATTTAATATTCAAGAAGAGATCAAATCTGTAACAATTTCTAATATTGATAATCTTGATGGTCTTAATAATGATTTATATGATTCCTTTAATTTAATAACAGATGATGTTCCTTTTATAACCGGAGATAAAATAAGGTATTCTTCTATTGGGGAACCTTTAGTTGGATTGGCAACAGGATCATATTTTGTAGAAAAAATATCAAATACAAAATTTAAATTATATGGATCTGCGTCTCTGATAGGATCTTCAAGTAATTTAACTTTTGCAGTACCTATTTCTGGTATAGCAACTAACAATTTTGTATTAGAATCTCAAAAAGAAACTGAACTGGGAGTACAAAAACTTTTAAGAAAAATTCCTTTAGAAAAAAATATAAAGTTAGGAGAAGGACAATTAACAACTCCTGGATCTACAGGAATATTAATAAATGGTGTAGAAATTCAAAATTATAAATCAAATGATGAAATTTTCTATGGACCTATTGAAAGTGCGAACATATTATTTGGAGGAGAAAATTACGATGTCTTAAATCCACCAAAAGTAGAAGTTTCTTCTGGTACAGCAAAAATTCATCCAGTTGTAACTGGAGAATTTAAAAATGTATATGTAGATTCTCAAGATTATGATATTGATAAAATAGTTTCAATTGAAATTTCTGGAGGAAACGGTAAAGGTGCAGTTATTGAACCAGTATTAATTTCTAAACAAAGGGAAGTTTTATTTAATGCCGATGAATCTTCTACTGGTGGTGGAGTTGATTTGGCAACAAATCAAATTGCATTTTTAACCAATCATAATTTTGTTAATGGTCAACAAGTAATTTATAATTCATTAGGAAATAATCCAATATCAATTGGAACAGCAGGAAATAATTTTGACCTTCCAGATAATTCATTATATTTTGTTGGAGTAACTAATAATAAAACAATTAAATTATATTACAATTTGATTGATCAGCAATCTGGTATCAATACAGTTGGAATTTATACAGGATCTTTGGGAAGTCATAGATTTTTAACTTTAGATTCCAAAAATCAAGTTGATGAAGTCAGAATTATTAATCCTGGAGAAGGATATTCTAATAGAAAATTAACCGTAAAATCATCAGGAATATCAACTACAGAAAATACAATTAATTTTAAGAATCATGGATTTAATAGTGGAGAACTTGTAGAGTATAATTATGAATCTTCTCAAATTTCTGGAATTTCTACAAACAATCAATATTATATTTTAAAAATTGATAATGATAAATTTAAATTATGTGATGCTGGTGTAGGAGGAACTAATACTACAAATTATGAAAGAGAAAATTATGAAGAATTAAGTTCTACAGGTTCAGGATACCAATATTTTTCATATCCAGACATTTCAGTCTCTATTAAATATTCCAATGTTGGATTTGGAACAACTACTCAGGAATATGAAGAATTAGTAGTTACACCTGTCGTAAAAGGAGAAATTGTAGATGCATATGTATATGAACCTGGAACTGGATATGGATCAACAGTTTTAAACTATCAAAATAAACCAAGTGTAACAATCAAAAATGGTAAACTTGCAGAACTTACTCCCGTTATAGTTGGAGGAAGAATCACAAATGTTTCTATCAGTTATGAAGGAATTGAATATAATTCAGTGCCAGATTTAATAGTTTCTGGATCTGGAAGTGGTGCAATATTAAGAGCTATAATTGATAATGGCAGAATATCTGAGGTTAAGGTCGTTAGTACAGGAAATGGATATTCTTCATCCGATACTAAGATTGATGTTGTTTCATCAGGAAAAGATGTTATTATTGATCCTCAGATAAGAAAGTTAACTATTAATGATAATAGTTTTAGATTTGATAATGGAGAGGTTCTAAAAAATGGTAAGGACAAATTACAATATTCAGTATCAAAATACTTTGAAACTTTAAGAAATTCTTTCTTAGAAGATGGTTCTCTGTCGGGAATTATTGGATGGGCTTATGATGGAAATCCAATTTATGGTCCATATGTATATACTGACCCAAATGATATATCTTCTGCATTAAAAACTGTAGAATCTGGATATACTTTAGATATTTCTAATGTAGTAGATAGACCTTCTAATTTTGCTGCTGGATTTTTTGTTGAAGATTATAAATTTGATGATAGTGGAGATTTGGATCAATATAATGGAAGATATGAGAAGAATGACGAATTTCCTAATGGAGTTTATGCATATCATGCCACAATAGACGAATTCCCATATTTTATAGGAAATAAGTACAAATCAAAATTAATTTCAGATTCTGATTTAGATCAATCATTTGATTTTAACAATTCAAATTTACTAAGAAATACTTTACCATATAAAGTATCTGAAGAATTTGCAGATTATGACTATGTAAATGAAACAAGTGATGTTTTAGATCAAAAAATAGAAGTTATTTCAGTATCATCTGGACCTGTAGAATCTGTAAATATTAAAAGTCCAGGAAATAATTATAAAGTCGGTGATAAATTAGTTTTTGATAATAATAATACTTCTGGAAGTGGATTGAATGTTGATGTAAAATCTTTAAAGGGTAAAACTGTTGAAAATTTAAATACAAACTCAGTTTCATACCTAAATTCTATTTTTACTTGGAATTCTTCTAATGAGATAAAAGTTTCAATATTACCAAATCATAATCTTTCCAATTTAGATTATATTACTATATCTGGTTTTTCAACTAATCTTCCAGAATTAAATGGAACACATAGAATATTAGTTCCTGATATTGAAAATGGAAGATGTTTATCTTCAATAACATCAGCATCGGCAGGATTTACAACTGAAATTTACGTAGCACCAATTCCAGAGCAAATATCAGTTGGTAGCAGTATTAGTATCGGAACAGAAACGTTAAAAATTCTTGGAATATTCCGAAAAGAAAATATCCTTAGAATTGAGAGAGGATTAACTGGAGTATCACACACTGTAGGAACTGCAGTATCTTTCTTATCAGATTCATTTACAATTTCTAAATCTATAGACAAGTTTGAATCTAAAGTAAATAATAAGGTATTCTTTAATCCTAGAGAATCTGTAGGTGTTTCTACAATTAATGGCGTTGGATATAGTGCATCGTTTACTTTCGGTAATATTTCTAATGTAACTACAAATATTCCATCTAAAGGTCTTTACATTACAAATCATCCATTTGTAAATAATCAATCAGTCATATACACTACCAGTGGAACAAATTTATCAGTTTCTACCGATGGAATAAATCAAATTGATCTTCCAACAAATCTTTTTGTAGTTAATAAAAATCCAAATCTTATTGGATTGAAAACTGCAATTGATGGAAATGAATTGTTCTTCCATACAAATGGAGATGATGATGATCAATATTTACTTGAATCAAATTATAATCAGATTCTTGGAGATGTGGAAAAAAATGAAGTAACAGTATCTGTATCTACTTCTCATGAACTTCAACTTGGTGATTCTGTATCATTAAATGTTAAACCAAATCTTTCAGTAGGTATTGGTACTTCAACTGCTGTTAGAGTTGTTTATAAGTCTGAGATTGGTGCAGTTGTTGTAGATCCAATTGGATTTAATTCCACAGGAATTAACACATCGACAAATGAAATTACAATTCAAAATCATGGTTTAGAAACTGGAGATAAAGTTTTTTATGAAGATGAAGCAATTGGTTCTGGAAATGTATATTATATTTTTAAAATTAATCATGAAAGATTTAATCTCTGCGAGACTCATTTTGATACTCAACAAATTCCACCAACTGTTGTAAGTTTTGCTAGTACTGGTAGTTCTTCTCAAGTATTATCACCAATAAATCCAGAAATTAATATTATTGAAAATAATAACTTAGTATTTGATTTAAGTGATTCTAGTGTTTCTGGATATGAATTAAAAATTTATGAAGATCCTGAATTCAATAATGAATTTGTTTCTACTGGATCTACTGATTCATTCACTATATCTGGTTCCGGAACATCTACCGTAACTCTAAATTATTCTTCAGATAATCCACACAAATTATATTATACTTTAATAAAAGAAGGAACAAAAATTAAATCTGATATTGAAGTTAAGAATTACTCAAGTATAACATATGAAGATAGCCTTTATAACAATACATATGAGATAACTGGATTAGGAACTACAACTTTTACTGTCAATATTCCCCAAAAACCCGAAAGATCATCTTATATTTCTACTGAATGTGATGTTTTGGAATATTCAACAACATCGGCATTTGCATCAGGACCAGTAAGTTCATTAAGGGTTTTATCTTTTGGTTCTGGATATAGAGAATTGCCATCTTTAAAATCAACTAATTCTACTTCCGGAACAGACTTGAGAGTAAATATTGAATCAAATCAAATCGGATCTTTAAAAGATTTTAAGATTTTAAATAATAAATTTACATATTCTTCTGATAGAACACTAAGACCTGAAGCAAATATATCTCCAGTTATTGAATTTAAAAATTCTAATACTTCTGATGAAATAATAGTTGTTAATGGTGGAGAGGGATATACATCTACACCACTATTGAAAATTATTGATGCAGAAACAAGAAATGTATTGGACTCTGGATTATTAATTGTTAATTTGACAGGATCAGCAATTTCTTCGGTAGAAGTTGATGTAGAACCAAAAGGTTTATCGGATGGTGCTGTAGAAGTTTTTGCAACTAATAATGATAATGGTATTTCTATTATAAGTGTAGATTCTTCAAATTCTGGCATTTTTACATGCAGTATATCAACACCAGGAATTGGAACATTTACAACTCAACCTTTTGAAATTGGAGATGAAGTTTTTATTGAAGGAGTTGAAAAATTTAGTTCTGATGGAACAGGATTTAATTCGTCAGACTATGGATATAAGTTCTTTAAAGTAACAAAGTATGACTCTACTTCTGCCATAAATGATCAGGTAACAATTAGTGTTGCTGGATTAACCACAAACACTGGAATTGCAAAAACAAATCAAAACTTTGCTGGAACTTTAATTAATAAGAGAGATTATCCAGAATTTAAACTTATTAAGAAAAAATCTGAATTTTTAATTGGAGAATCTTTATCCTCTAATAATATAGTTAGAGATTTAAGAGTTCAAAAAATTGATAAAAATTCTATAAAAGTTTCTGGATTGTATGATTTATCTGTTGGAGAAATTATCACAGGAACAGAATCTGGATCTGTAGCGACAATAAATTCATTATTTTTAAATCACGGAACATTTAATATCGGATTTTCCAATTTAAAAAATATTGGATGGGAAACTGAGACTGGTAAATTAAGTGAAGATTACCAAGTTATTCCTGATAATGATTATTATCAAAATTTATCATATTCTATAAAGAGTTCAGTATCCTATAAAGATCAACAATCTCCAGTAGAAAACATAGTTCATGTTAGTGGACTGAAAAATTTTGCAGATACTGGAATTTCATCTTCAGTAAACTCTGGACTAGAAAAATCAAATGATGGATTTACAGCAATTTATGATATAATTAATGATATTAGAGTTGATTCTATCAATAACTTTGATAACGTTATTGATGTTGATGTAAATTCTGCATCAAAGTTTTTGAAATTAGATAATAAAAGACTTACCAATTTTACTCAATTAAGAAATCTTAATGTATTGAAAATTGATGATCTTTCTAGACAATTTTCAAATTCAGAAGCAGAAAATACTGAGTTTTTGTCAATTGAAGAGGTCAATGATAGATCATATTACAATTATTTGTTTAGAGTTACCGGTGATGATGATAATGAAATTCAATTAACAGATTTGACTGTAATAAGTAATGGAATTGAAACAACAATTATTGAAAATGAATCTTTATCAAATTCAGATTCTTCTTTTGGAACATTTGATTTGCAAGATAATGAATTTGAAGAAACTTTTTTAAGATTTATCCCAAATGATCCCTTTAATAAGGATTATGATGTTAAATTAACTAGACAAATTTTTAATGATTTGGGAACTAATGGAATTGGAACTCAATCTGTTGGATTTATAGAATTAATTGGATCTCAAAATACTTATACTGGTATAGGAACAACTACAATAATATCTTTAGATTCTAACAATTTTGAATCTCTTTATATTAATGCACAGGTGATTAACAATAATACAGATGAAATAAATTATGCAAGATTACTTGTTGCACATGATGGGACAAACACTTATCTTTCCGAATCTTATATTGATAATGTTCAAAATTCTTTCTCTGGCAATCAAATAGGAAATTTCTTAGCCGACTTAGATAATGGAATATTATCAATTAAACATGAAAATTCTTCATCAGAAACAATAAAAATAAAAGCAAATATTGTTGGATTTGGAACAACTTCATCTGGAATAGGAACTTATAGATTTAATAGTCCCGATCAAACTGCCGGGCAAGAAAGAAGTGCAATTTATAGATCCAACTATTATTCTACAGTATCTCTTGCATCTACAGTAATTAGTACTCTTGACAGATCTTTATTTGATTCTTCTAAATCGGTGGTTCAAGTCAGTGTAGGTTCTAGTAAAGCAATTCATCAGGTTATGATGTTATTTGATGGAACTGATGTTTATACTCAACAATTGCCTTTACTTTCAGTAGATGCTACAGATAATACTCTTGATACTTTATCTGGTCTTGGAACATTTGGTGCTGATATATCTGGTTTAGATATACTCTTAAAATTCTATCCCGATAATCAAGGACAAGAAACTAATATTGAAATTTTAGAGAAAGTTTTTTATTCGGAGTTGGATTCTGATAATCCTTATAGTGACTTATCATACGGTCCTTTAAATGAAAGTATTGATGAAAAATTCTATAATTCAATTAACGGAGTTAGAATCAACAAAACTGAATTTGAATTAAAAACTAATAATATTCCAATTTTCTCCAAAAAATTCAATCCAAATTCTGCTGCTTTATCACCAACAACAGGTGAATTTAATATAGATAATCATTTCTTTGTAACTGGTGAAGAGTTAATTTATACTCCAAATTCTACTATTGTTGGAGTTGGAACTAGTGCTATGATGATAAATGCAACAGATGTTTTACCTTCCACAGTCTATGCTATTAAGTTGTCAGAAGATAAATTTAAAGTTGCAATAACAACAGCAGCAGCTCAAAGTGGTACTGGAGTAACTTTTGCATCTCTCGGTGAAGGAAATGCTCATAAATTTACTATGAAAGAGAGAAATACCAAATGTATTATTGATGTTGACAAACTTATTCAATATCCGATAGCATTTGCGGGAATAACACAAAGTCTATCTGGAAATTTGGGAATTAATACAACATTTATTCCTTTATCTGGAATTTCTTCAATCAATCCAAGAGATATATTATTGATTGATGATGAATATATGGGAGTGACTAATGTTGGATTTGGAGTAACTAATATAGGACCTATTACAAATAGTGGATCTATTGGACTAGTAGAGGTCAAAAGAGGATTTGTTGGAACTTCAGCATCTACTCATACAAATTCATCTACAGTAAGTGTCTATAAAGGATCTTTTAATATTGTAGATGAAAAAATTCATTTCTCAGAAGCACCAAGAGGAAATCCTCAAATTGATAAGACAGATGCTAATTTAGACTTTGAAACTTCATCTTTTAACGGAAGAGTTTTCTTAAAGTCTAATTATGACGATAATAAAGTATATGATGATATATCTGATAAATTTACTGGAATAGGAAGAACATTTACCTTGAAAGTTGGTGGTGCTAATACTACAGGTATTGGTACTGAAGGTGCTAATGGTTTGATTTTTGTTAATAATATTTACCAATCACCTAAAACTGATAATAATCCGTTTAGATTTAATTATGAAATTTTAGAAAATACTGTATCTGGAATAACAACCGTAGAATTTTCAGGAATTACAAGACCCGATAATATTTTAGAATATGTATCTTCTGACTCCGATATCAATCAGAATGAAACTCCTAGAGGTGGAATTATAGTTTCTTATGGTTCTACACCAGGTCTCGGATTTGCTCCACTTGTAGGTGCTTCTGTAACTGCTGTTGTGGGTGCTGGTGGAACTATTGTATCTGTTGGATTAGGAACAACTGATAATCTTGGATCTGGATATAATGGACTAGTTTCTATTGGAGTAAGTGTTTTTGAAGAAGGACATTCTGGAACTCCAGCAGAAATAACTGCAACAGCAAATGTTGGTGCTGGTGGAACTTTATCATTTGCAATTACAAATCCCGGAACTGGATATACAAGTCCAAGAATAATTGTATCAGATCCATCATATAGCAATCTTCCAATAGTTGGAGTTTCTAGATTAGGAATTGGTTCAACTACAGAAACTGGAATCGGACTGTTAATTGATGTAATTGTCGGAGGTGCTTCAACATCTGTAGGTATAGGATCAACTTATTTTGAGGTGAAAGAATTTAACTTCTCAAGACCGGGATATTCATTTAAGAGAGGTGATGTATTTAAACCAGTCGGTTTAGTGACGGATTCTACTTTATCATCTCCAATATCAGACTTCACTATTGAAGTGGTCGATACATATTCTGATAATTTTGCTGCTTGGGAATTTGGAGAACTTGATTATATTGATTCTGTCAAAGAATTGCAAGATGGTTCTAATAGAAGATTCCCATTAATCTATAATGGAGAACTTCTTAGTTTTGAACCAGAAATTGGAAGTCCTATTGAAGAGAATATTAATAACGTATTAATTATCTTTATAAATGGAGTCATACAAGAACCGGTAGAAAATTATATTTTCTCGGGTGGAACTTCTTTTATATTCACTAGGGCACCATTACCAGAAGATGACGTTCAAATTTATTTTTACAAAGGTATTGCTTCAACTGATACTGCTCTTTTTGATGACGTAAAACCCACAATAAAAGAGGGAGATACTGTTCAGGTAATAAGTAATAATATTATTCCAGGTACACAAACTCAAGATAAGAGAACTGTTTATAATCTTTCATTCTCAGATAAATTTGAAACTAATCGTTATTTTGGTGTTGGTATTGATGAAGATAATCTTAAACCACTTACCTGGATAAAACAAAAGTCTGGCAAAAAAGTTAATGGAGAATTTGTTTCAAAATCAAGAGATACTTTAGAACCTTTAATTTTCCCAACAGCAAGAATTATTAAAGACGTATCTACAACTGATACTGAAGTTTTTATTGATACTTCTGAACTTTTTAGTTATGAGACAGATAGAGGATATTCAGATCCTTCCACTCCTTTAGATGCATTAGTAATTAATGGAATTTCTACAACAGGATTTACAACAGGACTTATTGAAAAAATTACACAATTTAACAATATTCAAGGATTCTCGGGTATTGTAACTGGAATTACAACAACTACAGGAACAGGAGGAAATCCATTAGCACTTCAATTTACGATTACTAGCAACAACTTTACTGGATTATCAACTGGATATCCTATTTACATCTATGACACTCAAATTGGTAGTGGAGTTACATCAATTAATAGTTCAGATTCAGAGGTTGTTGGTATCGGAACTACGTGTTTAGACAATATATATTACATCTCAGATTGGTCTTATAGTTCTACGATAGGAATTTTAACTTGTAATGTCAAATCAGATTCTAATATAATTGGAATTTCTACTACTGGAAATATATTGAATCCTGTTGGAAGATATTCATGGGGAAGATTATCCGGAGGAACAAGATCTTCAAGTCCAATATCTATTGGAGTTACTGGATATGTTGTTTCTGGATTATCAACATATCCAACTATTCAAAGAAGAGGTGGAGTCAATATAAGAAAAACTGGTGCCCTTCCAAAAAGAGAAACCTAATATTATCGTATAAATATCTAAAAAACAATTAATATGGCTGCATTCGTAACAGATCAATTTAGAATATTGAATGCTGGTTCTTTTGTAGAGTCCATCAGTAATAACTCCTATTATGCTTTTTTAGGTCTGTCAAATCCAACTGCAACTGGATTTGGTAGAACTGATAATTGGGATACGAGTCTTACTAATAATCCTGTAGACAATTTTCAATATCTATCACATTATAGAGACACAAGTTTATTTGGTAAAAAAATTACCACAGAAAATGCTAGAAGGGTTATAAGAAAAAATGAATGGGTCTCAAATAATCAATATGATATGTATAGGCATGATTATGGGCAAAATAATAAAGCACCTGTAAGTAAATCCTTAAAATTATATGATGCAAATTACTATGTAATTACAAGTGATTTTAAAATTTATCTTTGTATAGATAATGGAAGCACCGGCGTTAATCCAAGTGTTCCTAGATCAGTTCTTGAACCAACACATATAGATGTAGAACCAGTTTCTTACTCTGATGGATATGTGTGGAAGTACTTATTCAAGATTTCACCATCAGATGTTATTAAATTTGATTCCACAGAGTTTATTGTTGTTCCAAATGACTGGTTAACTACCACGGATTCTGATATTGAAATTATTAGAGATGGTGGAGACTCGGATAACAATAATAATCAAATTAAGAAAGTATATATTGAAAATGGAGGAACTGATTATAGTGATCAGTCTCATCCTATTTTAGGAGATGGAACTGGTGGTCAAGTTTCTGTAACAACGACTAATGGAGTCATAACAGGAGTTACTGTAACTCAAGGTGGTAAAGGATATACTTATGGAATCGTTGATTTAAGTACTAATAGTGGATCGGGGTCAAAATTAATACCAATAATTCCACCTTCAAAAGGGCATGGATATGATATCTATAAAGAGTTAGGAACTGATAAAGTATTACTGTATGCAAGATTTGATGATTCCACTAAAGATTTTCCAATAGATACAGAATTTGCTCAAATAGGAATTATAAAAAATCCACAACAATTTTCAGGAACAGGAATAACTTTTACAGGAAACACATTTTCATCACTCTTTTCTATCGGATTAACTACTTCCAGATCTGTAACCATAGGTGAACAAATAACTCAAAACCAAGGCAATAATGTTGTTGCAAAAGGATATGTCGCATCTTTTGATTCCGAAACTAAAATTTTAAAATATTATCAAGATAGATCTTTATGTTTTGGGAATAAATTAGATCAAACCCAAAGTCCAGATACCACTGGTATTGCTACATTTATTTCTGGTAGTACTCCTCCATCCATTAGTTTCTCGGTATCTGGAGGATCAGCAGAAATTGATAATACTCTTGATGGCACTGTTATTACTGTTAATTCTAAACAAATTAATTTAGAATCTGTTTTTTCAAAAGGACTTTCAAATCCAGAGATAAATAAAAAGACAGGGGATATAATTTATATTGATAATAGACCCGTTGTTCAGAGAGACTCTAGACAAAAAGAAGACGTTAAAATCATTCTGGAATTCT
>Ga0213860_10000381_pt1 | contig 17861 bp, 17 predicted proteins | sample PICome_3_FD_160118 | JGI IMG/M metagenome (GOLD analysis project Ga0213860, IMG submission 160118) | Coastal seawater microbial communities near Pivers Island, North Carolina, United States - PICO550 | ecosystem: Environmental > Aquatic > Marine > Coastal | place: USA: North Carolina...
ACGAAAATGATTTCCAATACATTTTATGTTGTAGATGTGCCAACAATACAAAAGGTTAATAATGATATTCAAGTACTCGGTTTTGAATTAATTGAAGATATAGCACATTTTTCCAATGTACAACTTATTTGTAAATCATATACTGGAAAAATATCAGAAATTCTTACAAAAATATCAAAAAACTTTTTACAATCAAAACCTATCAAAAGTAATGATAATGATAGAAACAGGGTAAAACTTATCGTACCGAATTTAAATCCTATACAAACATTAATATGGTTAAAAAGAACTGCAAAAACAATTGATGGGTATCCATTCTTTCTTTACTCAACACTTGCAAAGAAAGAATTACAATTTTTTGATCTAGGAACAATGTTGACTACGGAGGCAATAAATCCAGATGCCCCATTTACAACACACACCGCACAAACAAATTCAATAACAAATGCAAGAAACAGAAATATTATTGAAACAAAATTTTCAAGTACGGCCACATTATTTGATTTAATTAGAAAATCTGTTATTGGTTCCAAATATGAGTATATTGATACTACGGCTGAAAAAACAAAAACGTTTCATTTTGATGTTATCAAGGACCTATTTAAACCTTTAATAAATAAATCAGTATTAAAAAAAGGTCAAGACAATCCACCAGTATCGCCTAAATTTACATATGAAACAAAACCTTTTAATGAATTAAATGGAACATATTCAACGATAATTGGTGGTAGTAATGTATATAGAACAAGTGATGAGGATAATTATATTCTTGGATATAGTGAGGAAAGATCACTGGCAGATTATAAGTTAAGAGTTATTTCCAAGGCAATGAATCAAATTATTCGTAGTGAACCTTTGGTAATGACAGTTGATGGAACTGATTTTATTGATGGTGACAAGCATTCAACAATAGGAAATTTAATTAATATTCAAATACCTGCATCAAGACCTGAAACTGCTGGTTCAAATATTGATAAAAAGAAATCAGGCGAATATCTTATGTTTTCTGCAAAGCACACATTTAAAAAAGAAAAATATGATCTTACACTAACCTGTGTAAAATTAGGTAGACGTAGAGGATAATATGTTTTACGGAGACAATATAAGATGGTTTTTAGGTGATGTAATAAGTATATCAGACCCATTGGAATTAGGAAGGGTTCAGGTTAGAATACATGGCATTCATTCAGGAAATCAGACCGATATACCTGATGCCGATTTACCATGGGCGCAGCCATTGGTACCTATTACGGAGGGTGGCACAAATGGTCTTGGCAATAATTTAGGAATTCAAGTTGGTGCTAGAGTTTTTGGTGTTTTCTTTGATGGCAAAAATTCACAGAATCCATTGGTATTTGGTTCATTACCAAAATTTGAGGAAAATGCTCCTGGTGGTAAAACAACTAATCAACTTGCTCGTGGAACAAACACTCTTACCAAAACTGTATCGGTTTCTGGTGCTCCTTCCGATCCATACGCGGCAGTATATCCTAATAATAAGGTTATAGAAACAAGCAGTGGACATGTTATTGAAATTGATGATACACCAAATGCCGAAAGAATAAACATACATCATAAATCCGGAGCATACATGGAATTCCATCCGGATGGAAGTTTGGTAGTAAAAACAACAAATACATATGTTCAGGCAGGCGATATGGAAATTAATTGTAGTGGTAATTTTAAAGTTAACGCAGCAAGGATTGATCTAAACTAATGCCAGCAATAGTACGAAAAGGTCTTGATAAACATATAGGACATGCCAGTCCTACGCCAAACCCATTTCACAAAACAAGTTATGCCGGTGGGTCTAGTAATGTATTTGCAAATGGTGCCGGCGTTGTAAGAAAAGGTGATTCAACTGGTTGTGGAGACCCTGCCACTGGAGCATCACCAAATGTATACGTAAATGGAATTCAAGTTCATCGTAAAGGTGACGGTACTGGAGGGCATGGTTCCTGGCCAGGTAATGCTGCGGCAACTGGTTCGGATAATGTTTTTGTAAATGGCTAAACCAGACTACGCTACATTATTACCACAAATTGCTGCTGAAACAGATGCTGTAAAAAAACAAGCACTAATAGATGAATGTTACCAATTTAATGAACCACTTACGCAAGAAGAGGAGGACCTATTTGCTTATATAAATAGTGGATATATACAGGATAATCCAAATGCAACTGATGGCACACCAGAAACATTTATAAGTCATGTTGGTGTATATTACGATGAAATTGGTAGAGAAACGGGAACAAGTTAAAAATGGCCAAGCAAAGAAAAACAAAGGGTTCAGCTTTAACATTTGATGAAATGGACGAGGCCGCAGAACAATTGGATTTAATACATAATACCATGTTTTTTAGTAGTAGTAAAACGATTGATAAGGATTTAACTATACCAGAAGGCAGAAATTACATGAGTGTTGGACCTATAACAATTGCAGATGGTAAAACAGTTACTCTTTCAGATGATGCAGAATGGACGGTGGTATGAGTACAATAACTGTAAATAATATTATTTCAAAAGATACTCAGTTACCTTTGGTGCAAGAAAGTTGGGATAGAATTTTACAGGTACGACAAACAGTAATGAACACACCCTTATATTATACCCCTTTGGCTAGTAGTGGCACAGACTGGTATAAAACTACAGGATTATCTATTACTGTTAGTCGAAAACATGCAAATAGCGTAATGATGGTAGAGGCAACCGTACATGGTTCTACTGCATATTTTTCATTTGGTGTCGGTCTTGCTAGAGATGGTGTATTAATAAATGAAGCAACTGGCGATAATACTGATACACCTACCACCAGAAAGACATGGATGACTTTCCTAGGTGGGCGAAACGAAAATGCTACACATTATGAACAGCACGTTATGAGTGGTAAATTTTTAGATACTTATTTATCTGATGGAATACGAGATATAAATTACAATCTATGGATTGGTGGATATAGCACAAGCCATCCTATAGCAGTAAATAGATCAGTTGATACAACTGGTGCTGCAGCGCAAAGCAATGATTATAGTAGGCAAAATCCTATATCAACTATTACGGTAACTGAAATATTACAAGGATCATAGAATGACATCAATATTAAAGGTAGATCGAATTGAGGCTAGACAATCTGGCGGTAATGTAACATTTGGATCTCCAATTAATCCGGATGGATTTTCTAGTAACTATAGACCCGGAGAGGTTATAGAGGAATTCACAGGAATTTGTGATGGTCAAAGTATAACGGTCACCTCTGGAACATACACATTACCTAATGTTACAACAGCGCTAAACTTAACAACCACAAGACAAGATTTAACAGGAAGCGTATTCTCATATACACCACCGGCAGGCACAAGTAGAGTTTACTATTCTTTGGAGTTTGCTTGGGATAACCAAGAAAGGTCTGGTATCTCTAACTATGTTATTCATCACTCAAATGATGGATTTGTATCAGATGATAACGTTGTAATTGATTCTGGAAGAAACGTATCAGTGAATTATATTTCTGGTATCAGTTCTCATGCAGGCCTTCCTATAAAAATACAACATACATTTGTCTGTAACGCAAGTACAGAAGTTTTGACAGAAGGTAAGTTTACAAGTTGGACATCACCTAAAACGATAAAAATTACAGCAGTAGAACATGGTTCTACTTATGAAGCAACACTTCACCAACTTCCTTATTTTAATAGTCCACCTGCAGGCTATGTAACTGCCGACTTTTCGTTTGTCAGACCAACATTAACTATAAAGGCTATCGCTTAAAAGGAGTTTATTATGTCAACATTAAAGGTGGATAGATTGGAATCAAATACCGGAGGTAGTATAACATTTGGTTCACCAATTAACCCAGATGGCTACTCAAGTAATTATAGACCTGGCGAAATTATACAACAAAGAGCTTACAGATGGGATCAGCTTCATAGCATTTCTATTTCCGGCTCTGGTACGGCTGAACCATATTTGGAAATGGCATTAACACCTCTGGTTAATGATAGTACATTACATTTTAGATGGATGATTTTTGGTGAAGGTTCTAATCATAATATATCATGGAGAGTTTTTAAATGGAATGGTACAGCATATGAATTGGATACAACTTCCGGATATGAAGGATATAATAACAATCAAGGAGGCGGAGATAACATTGTTGATGCTGGTCAAAAACGTACAGTTGCCATGGCACAACCATATGAAACAGACTATAATTCAACGCCATCTCAAAATGAATTAAATCATATCACAACTGTTACTGCACTTGGTGGCACATTACAAGAATATAAATTTGCTCCTGCAGGATATCAAAACGATGGCTCAGGTACCTATCGTGTTAATTCAAACTATGCTTTAACAACTGATGGTGGTTATGAAAATGGTGTTTCGTTTGGATTTGCAACAGAAATAGCAGCATATCCTTCATAAAAACATTATAAATAATGCAAAAGGGTTTTTAAATGGCAAGAGTATTTTCACAGGAAGATGGTAATTTAGCAACAAGGAGTATTATTACTTCTCGTGCAGTGGATTATATCGACATTGATCTTACCTTTGAAAATAAACCAGGAGCAGTTTTTGATTCCGCCAATTCGTCATCAAATATATTAACAGATATTTTTAAAAAAACTGATGCCGCTGCCGTAAGGCAATCAGTTAAAAATTTATTATTGACCAATTTTTCGGAAAAACCATTTGATCCATATTTTGGAGGAGATTTAAATAGATTTTTATTTTCACTTTCAGAAGAATTTGATGAAATAGAAATACAGGAAACAATAGCACATGCGATAGCAAATTACGAACCAAGAGCAATTGTAAGGGCCATTGATGTTAAATTATCTCCTGATTATAATGCGGTTTTTGTTACGGTCAAATTTCAGGTCGTGAATACAGCTCAACAAGAAGAAATCACGGTATCACTTACAAGGTTAAGATAATGGCTATTATTCAATCAACAGATTTAGATTTTACAAATATAAAAGAAAGTTTAAAAACATACCTTAAAAGGCAATCCGAATTTCAGGATTATAATTTTGAGGCAAGTGGACTTTCCAATATCATGGATGTGCTGGCATATAATACGCACATAAATGGATTAATTGCAAATTTTGGTTTAAACGAATCATTTTTACAATCGGCACAATTAAGATCATCTGTTGTTTCACATGCCGAAACCTTAGGTTATTATCCAAGATCCAAAACTGCTTCTGTTGCGACTGTTAAATTACAAATTAATGGCACAGGTGATACTGTGACATCATCTCTAGAATTGGACAAAGGTACTACTTTTACAACATCTGTGGACGAGGTAAGTTATACATTTCAGACAACCGAAAAGGTCACTGCCCTAAATGACGGCGCGGGTAATTTTACATTTACAACCTCTGCTGGTAGTGATAACATTACCATTAAGGAAGGCACTGAAAAAACAAAAACATTTTTAGTTGGTGAATCAAGTGATCAACAGGTTTATGTAATTCCAGACGTTACTCTTGATACATCAACACTTGTCGTTACAGTATTTGATTCCCCATTAGCAACATCAGGAACCACTTATACTGATATTAATAATCAGGTTAGAATTAATGATGATTCCACAGTTTTTATTATTAGGGAAGTTCCAAATGGTTACTATGAAATCACATTTAGTGATGGCAATGTTTTAGGTCAGGCCCCTGTTGCTGGTAATAAAATTGAAATTAAATATTTAAGTGCTGTGGGAGCAGAATCAAATACTGCCAGTGTTTTTACTGCTGTAAATCAAGTTAGTGTTGGTGCCGTTAATAAGGATTTAACAGTAACAACTTTAGCAAATTCTTCATCTGGTGCAGAAAAAGAAACAATTGCATCCATTAAAGCAAATGCTCCTGTTGCCTTTGCCACACAACAAAGACTGGTTACTGCAGAGGATTATAAGGCATTAATTAATCAGAGATATTCTTCGGTAATTGATGATGTTATTGCATGGGGTGGTAATGATAATGTTCCACCTATTTACGGTAGGGTTTATGTAGGTTTAAAATACAAGGATGGTACTACAGAAGATGTAAAAAGTGCAACACAAGGTTCAATCACTGCTGAATTAACAGATAATTTAGGTATTATGTCTATTGATACAATTTTTGCAGAACCAGAGGAAACATTTTTAGAGATAATTATATCATTTAATTTTGACCCTGATTTAACTGGGACAACATTACAAACAACTCAAACAACAATTGAAAATACTGTAAAACAATATTTTAGTGATAATTTAAATGCATTTGGTAAAATATTTAGATCTTCGGCTATATTAACAGTCGTTGATGCATTATCACCAGCTATTTTAAATTCATCAATGACCACAAAGATACAACAAAGATTGGCAGTAAATAGTGTAACACCAGCCGATGGTTTACAACTAAATGTTCAAAGAGATTACACTGTTAATTTTCCGGTTGCGTTAGCATCACCTGATGATGTTAACTATATTGTCACGTCCACAAACTTTACCGTGGGTGGTAAGTCCGTATTTCTCAGAAATCTATTGGAAACAACAAAATTACAATTAATAAGTGCTGATGATGGTGCCGTGGTTACAGATAATGTTGGATCATATAATACATCAACTGGAGTTGTAACAATCAGTGGGCAAAATATTACGGCCACACAAGGTGATGCAATTAAAATAACTGCAACACCTGCTGACCAAGGAACAATTAAACCTCTAAGAAATTATATTCTAAAATATGATACTGTTAGATCAAGAGCTTCCGGAACATTTGATTTCCAAAATACTGCGGTGACAATTAGCTAATGGCACACGAGATTACTGAAAAAAATAGGAGAGCATTAAACCTTATACAGTCACGTGTAAAGGAAACTTTGCCTGCCTATTATTCGGAAGATAATGCTAATCTTGTAACATTTTTAGAAAAATATTATGAATTTTTAGATAGTGATGGACAGTATGCATTTAGTTCATCAATACGTGAAATTATTTCTGCAAGAGATACACAACAAAATAGTTCCGAATTATTAAATGAGGTTATAAAGGAAATAGGTGACGGATTACAATCTGCATCATTTTTCCACCAGCCTAGGTTAATGGCAAAACTTCTAGGAGCCTTTTATAGAGCAAAAGGAACCTTGGTATCTGCCGAAGGATTTTTTAGAGGATTTTTTAACGAAGCCTTAGAGATTGAATATCCTAAAGACCAAATTATATTTGTTGGTGAATCTAATATTGGATTTGAGGATAGAAAATTTATTCAGAATAATGAATTATACCAAATATTTTCTATATTACTTAAAACCGGTATATCAACCAGGGACTATGAGGTATTATATAAAAAGTTTGTACACCCAGCTGGTTGGTATTTTCAGGGTGAAGTGGTTTCAACAAATCAAATAAATTTAAATGTTAATCACCTTGCCAGTGGTGATAGTATTAGACCAGATCCTTTAGATGTATCAACAAAGGTATTTGGTCCGGAATTGTTTATTACACCTGTATTGCCATTTCACGAACTTACATTGCTTCTTGAAAGTGATGGACAGGATGTAAGGGCTACATTGGCAAGCACAATTTCTGCATTCCAAGATCTTACGGCAGCAGAAATTAATAATTTTTATTCCAATTTTATTGAATTAGTTGATCCAAATTCATTTACATTTGATGATGGTAGAAGACAAAGAGCCTTTGATGTTGCGTCAGATATAATATCATTTAGTAATACCAGTGGTTACGATGGTAATAATCCTACTACAAGATTAGTAGGAACCATTAACGAATGGAATAATCATCAAGGAACTGCCGATAGTAATTTTGGTGCATATTCAAATGCTCCAGGAAATCCACCTTCAACAGGTACAATGTCAACTTCAGATGCCTCAGGATTTATTGACTCAAATACCACAATTATGGTTACTGGTAACTTAAATGATTCTACAACAGGCTCACCTGGAGAGGCTTATGCTAGAGTATACACAACAAGTCAGACCATCGATTTATCCAACGTCGATACGTTATTTTATTGGGTTAATAAAGGTGGTACTGGTTGGGGTAACGATCCACAAGGAACATCACCAGATGGTGAGATGTTAAGATTACAAATTGGTAAAACTTTATCCGCGGATGGCACCATAGCAAATGCGACATTAATAGATTCAACAGGTCAAGCTGATCTTACAGGTAACGTATGGACTAAAAAGACCGTTTCAATTACTGGTATTGCTGATTCAGATGTTTATATACAATTTAGACAAGCTGGTAATCAATTTGGTGATATGAAGGATAACTGGGCATTTACATCTGTATTTGTAGGAATTGGAAATAGAGAAACTTATGATTCATCAGGTCCGGACTTATCAATGGCAACAGAAACCATGGATAATGATATGTTTACTAGATATTCTTCGGATTCTTCATACTAACACATATAAATAAAATAAAACTTAGTGAGTGAAAAATGACAACAAGACAAGCAATTAGTGTAGGAACTGCAGCGAATGATGGTACTGGTGATACCTTACGTTCTGCTGGCAATAAGATAAACACAAACTTTAGTCAAATATATACCCAATTAGGTGGAGATGCTGATAACTTTTCTTCACAAATTGCATTAACAGATAGTGCCGTTCAGTTTAATCCAGGAAGTAATGAGGTATATTTATCTGCACAACCATCAATTACGGCAGATAGGCACATTAAATTACCTGATGCCAGTGGCATTGTTACACTTAATACTGCGACCCAAACACTTACTAACAAAACGGTAACAGTTGCCAATTTATTTGCCACAAATACAAATTTTACTGGTACAGGCACAATTACCGATACGGATGGAATTTATATTAAAACTACCAATAGTTCCGGTAGTAATTATAATTTAACATTAAATGATGGTTCAGCCATTGGGCAGATTAAAATTTTTACAAATACAGGATCGTCAGCTTCGGATACTGTAACCATTCAACCAAGCAATGGTTCAAACTTTACGTTAGCAGATAACGGTAGAAAAATATGTATTTGGGATGGCTCAAATTGGCTTCAAATAACATCAGACTTCGACCAGACTATTTAAATGAGAGATAAAAATGGCAGCAATAGTAACAGATGATTTAAAACATAATATATCAGAATTTTTATTGGAAGATTCTGCAGCAACCTATTACATAGGTATTGGAAAGGCTGACCAATATGATTCCTCTGATACTACGGCAACTCCCTTAAGGTCAAATTTTGAGGAGGCAGAGGCTAGAGCAAATTTAATTTCAATTAAAAAAGTGCCGGCATCAAATATTTCGTTTGTTATACCAAGATATAACTGGTCATCAGGTTCAGTATATGATGCCTGGTCCGATGCCACTGTTGGGATTCCTACAAATTCATTTTATGTATTAACAGAGGATAACGAAGTTTATATCTGTATCCAACAAGGTAAATCTGCTACAGGAACAACCAACACTTCCACTGTTAAACCATCATATACCGCGGCCGGTGTAAGCGATACAGCAATATTTCAAACTGCCGATGGATATAGATGGAAACTTGCATATGCATTATCTGCCGCAAGAGCAAATACCTTTTTAACTTCAGGATTTATTCCGGTTGAATATGTTAAAAATGTTGGGGCACCAAATACATTCCAATCACAGCAACAAACCATTGAGGCAAATGCGGATAGTGGCGCGATTGTTGGTGTAAGAATTATTGAAGGTGGTAGTGGTTATGCTGGATCAACCCTTTCAATTAAATTTAGGGGTGATGGACATAGTGCTTCTGCAACGGCGACCATTTCAAGTGGATCAATTGTAAAGGTCGAAATGGATGATTCTGCCAGTGCTGTAGGTAATGGCGGTGGCAGGGATTATACCTATGCGAGTGCATCATTTACAGGTAATGCAACATTAAAACCAATTTTAAGCTCCAAAAATGGATTAGGTAGTGATATTGTTAGAGATTTAAAGTGTTCATCAGTTATGTTTAATGCAAAACTTACTGGTACAGAAGGTGATACTGTTAATGTTGATAACGATTTTAGACAAATAACACTACTCAGAAATTTGACCGAAAATAATGCTGGGGCTAGAATAGATGGAACAGGTTATAAAGTAGGTAGATTTATTGACATGAATGGAGTTGTCGCAGGAATTGCTGCTGATGACACAATAACAGATGATGCATCAGGCGTTACGGCAACTGTGGTTGAGGTTGATCAAAGTGGCGACATTCTTTTTCCTGATACAAGATTTAGATTTATTCAGAATCAAAATAATATAATTGGCCCATTTACTGCAAATGGTACAATTAACTCGGCGACAGGTACAATTGCGGCAACTGGCGATTCCGATGGTTATGTAGATATTAACTCTGGTGAGATGTTATATATAGAAAATAGATCAAAAGTGCAGAGAGATGTATCCCAATCAGAAGATATAAAAATTATTTTAACGGTGTAAACGAATGGCAACTTCAGTAACAAATACCACATTTCCAGTAACCTACAAGGACGATTTTGTAGATTCGGACAATTATCACAGAATCTTATTTAATTCAGGTAAAGCCTTACAGGCCAGAGAATTAACTCAGATGCAGACAATTATCCAGGAAGAAATTTCCAGGTTTGGATCAAATATTTTTGTTGAGGGTGGTGTTGTTAATGGTTCTGGATTTACAGTTGATAATAATTACGAATTTATTAAACTTGCCGTTGGACAATTACCTTCGGCCACCGGTTCAGAATTAATTAATCAGGAATTTATTGAGGATGGTACCGGTGTAAAATTTAAAATTTTAGAAGTGGTGACTAGCGCAACGACCGGAGTTGCCGATACACTATACGTTAAATATACGGATACCTCTGGTGGAACCAGTGGTGCTAATCCTGTTAGGGTAGCTAATAATGCTGTGTTAACCAAATCCGGATTTTCAAGTATGACCGCAGCTGCGGCAGATGCCACTGGTGCTGGTACAAGAGTTTCAGTAGCAGCAGGTAGTTTCTTTGTTCAAGGTCATTTTGTATTTGCCAAGGCACAGACAATTATTGCATCATATTATTCAGCAACACCCAATCTAGTCATAGGATTTAAGATCGATGAAGAAGTTATTACAACATCTGATGATACCGCTCTTTTTGATAATCAAGGCGCTGTACCTAATACTGCTGCACCAGGCGCGGACAGATATAGAATTAAATTAACACTTATTGATCAGGCAAATATTACCTCGGGTCAAAATTTTGTATACTTATTTAAATTATTTAATGGTAGAATTACAGACGAGGCTAGAAAAGATAATTCATATGCCACAATTAATGACGTAATGGCCCTTAGAACAAAAGAGGAATCCGGTAATTATATTGTAAAAGATTTTACTGCAAATTTTGAGGTTGATAGTGCAAACACAGGCCCTAATATTATATTAAAAGTTTCCGATGGTATTGCATATGTAGATGGTTATAGAATTGCTTCTGGTCCTAAGGATATTACTGTACAGAAAGCTAGGGATACCGTAACAATTAATAATGAAATTATTAGAGCATCGTATGGTAACTACATTGATGTATATGGTGGTACAGATAATGCTGGTTTACCAGATATTCATAATTTTCAAAAATTACAATTAACAAATGATTCTGATTATGCTGGTGCCAAAATTGGTACTGCAAGAGTTAGAGCACTTTACGAGGAAGGTACTGATACGTTACGGGCATATTTATTTGATATTAAAATGAATTCTGGTCAATCATTTTCCAATGTAAAATCCATTGGTTATGACTCGGCAGACTTTATGAATTTTGTTTTGGATAATAATCAGGCAATTCTAAAAAATACGTCTGAAAATGATTTATTATTCCCATTACCTAAAACCAGACCAAGCGCAATAGATTTTAGTAGTAGTTCAATTCAGGTACAGAGAAGAATTACATTTAGTACCGGTGGTGGTGTAACAAGTTTCTCAGGACAAGGAGTATTACCGGAAGGTGGTGCTGGCCCAGGAGCAGGTTATTCCTATACATCACCAAGTCAATGGATTCTTTCAGATTCTGGCGGTAATGTTCTAAATATATCACCGGATAGTTCAACCAACACAACATTTTCATATAATAGTGGTTTAACACAAAATACAAATTATGAACTTCTTGCACAGGTTTCAAAAACTCCTGCGGCAAGAGCAAAAACTCTTACCGAAACAACTCATGTTCATACAGCAAATTGGCCTGCCGAGGCTGAATCCGATGGTTCCGGAATCCTTTCCTTTAGCTTAAATTATGCTGATATTTTTGAAGTTACAAGAATTAGACAGACCGATTCCAATGGTGCTGACCTTTCTGATAATTTTACACTTGATAATGGGCAAAGAGATAATTTTTATGGAATTGGTAGATTGGTATTAAAACCAGGTAGAACTATTACAGGAAAAGTTTTTGCAAGATACAAATATTTTGAACCTCAAGCTGGTGACTTTTTTGATGTAAGTTCATATAGTGGTATTACATATGATAAAATACCAAATCACACATTGGCCGATGGTACAACAATTAATTTAAGAGATTATGTAGATTTTAGACCAGTGGCAACAAAAGGTCCTGGTGATGGTTCCAATCTGGTTGGTTCGTATATGACCTTTGATTCTAATGGTGCTGGTGCTGAACCATTTGTTAATTTCTTACCAGAAAATGGTAGTACATTTAGAGGTAATGTAACATATTATCAACCACGAATTGATAGATTGGTTGCCTCAACCAAAACAGATGGTGGTGAAAAAATCAGACGTGGTGAAATAAAGGTTGTTAAAGGAACCCCAGATCTAAATCCACAGCCACCGGTAATACCGGATGGTTCGATGCCTCTTTATAATTTAAAATTAAATGCATATACACTTAATGATTCTGATACCGAGGAAACTATTATTCCTGCCAAAGGATTTACAATGGCAGATATTGCAACCTTGGAAAAACGAATTGATAATCTTGCCGAGTTAACAACATTAAGTTTACTTGAATTAGATACATCATCACTAACGGTATTGGATTCTGCCGGATTAACTAGAACAAAAGCCGGATTCCTTGTTGATAATTTTAAAACTACAGATTTTTCTGCCATTGATAGAGATGAGTATAGGGCAGTTGCTGATGTTTCCGAAGGCATTTTAAACCCAATCACAATTGGTAAATCCACATCATTGTATATTGATTCAGGATATACATCGGTTGGTAATGAATATGTGATTAAGGGTGATACTGTAATGATGGAAATTGACTCTAACCCTGTTGAAATTAATCAGATTCTTGCTACAGAATTTGAAAATATTAATCCATTTGCAGTTATTGTTTCTAGAGGTCGCACTATATTATCTCCGGAAACAGATGAATGGGTTGAAACAAGATGGTTACCAAATAGAATTCAAAATCAAGGAAGTTTAGGAACCATTTCAAGAGCTCGTGCACAAAATCTTGCCAGACGTGATTTTTCTGCGGCAGGTTTTAGAGATACTTGGTTTGGTAGAACTTCTGGAGCTACCGTAGCAATTCGAGGTAGAACAGGATCCATATCTAGAGTGGTTGCCAATAGAGTTGTTGATATTAGTGTTATACCATTTATGAGATCAAGATTGGTATTCTTTAAATCAGAAGGTTTAAGACCTAATACACAACACTTCCTAAGCTTTGGTGGTCAGGATATGGCAAATTATGTTAGATCTGAAACAACTTTTAAAAGAGTTAATGGCCGTACTGCCGGTAGAACCAGAACATATACAAATGCCACTGTTCATCCAAACGGAGCATCAACATTAGTAAGTGATAGTGCAGGTGAATTAATAGGATCATTCCTAATACCATCAACAAATAATTTAAGATTTAGAACAGGCATTCAGGAATTTTTATTACTAGATGTTACCGGTGGCCCAACAAATAGGGCACAGTCACTTTCAACATCAGAAGCATCGTTCCAATCATCTGGCGAATTACAAACAAGACAACGTTCAATAAATATTACCACATTCAGAATTGAACCACCTTCACCACCACCGGATAATGATGGAGGAGGATTTGATGGATCTGGGGGTGGCCCTGGTAATGAAAATGATCCTTTGGCTCAATCATTTTTTGTTGATCCAGTGGATAATCCTAATGGCTATTTTATCACACAGGTTGATGCATTCTTTAGAACAAAGGACGACGAAGGTGTTCCGGTTGAATGTCAAATTCGAGGTGTTGAACAAGGGTTTCCAAATGCTACTCCTTTACCTGGAGCAAGTGTATTTTTACCACCAGCATCGGTTAATATCCCAGGTGACCTAAATGATATGGCAACAATTCAAAGCACACCAACAACATTTACATTCGAGGAACCGGTTTATGTTCAACCAGGTAGAAGTTATGCGGTAGTTCTTAAGGCAGAATCAACAAAATATAATGTTTATGTTGCAAAAACATATGATTTTGTAATAGGTTCAACAGAGGCTAGAATTAATAAACAACCTACCTTAGGTTCATTGTTTATGTCACAAAGTGGTATTACTTGGACTGCTGACCAAACTAGAGATATGATGTTTAGGTTAAAACGTGCTCAATTCCAAACTGCATCCAGTTCTGTTAAATTTAGAACTGCATTCCCACCTGATCTAGAATTAATCAGTAATCCTATTTTAACTGATTCTGGTTCATCTGTAATAAGAATATTACAGGAAGGTCATGGTCTTAATGCTGGTAATTCCGTAACAATATCCGGATTGGACTCTGCAACAGCCTTTGGTGGTCTTAGAGGATTATCAATTAATGGAACGCATACGGTTACACGTGTTGATCATACCGGATTTACATTTGATTTAGGTGGATCTGCTGCAATTGCCTCATTACAAACTGGTGGTGATGGCATTATTATGACAAATAATATGCAGTATGACCAATATGTACCTAGGTTAAATGCATTTTTACCTGATGGTACATCACTAACCGGGGCCGAGATGGTACACCAGGCATCAAATTCATTTGGTGATATAAGAAATGTTTCAGGTTCCACTGGTAATACAGGTGGTGCAACAAGTGCAATTAAGGTTGCCTTAAATGAATTTAATTTTACTGAAGTACCATATGCGGTTTATGGTCCTGGTAATTTGGCAGAAGGACAAACTACTCTTACTCTTAATTTAGAAAATGGTGGTGATAATAAGGTTTCGCCGGTAATTAATTTACAAAGAACATCGATTGTTGGATTTGAAACAGTTATTGATACTCAAGATTCTGCAGACTTTTCCACTGTTAATGTTCCTTTGGCAAGGATTGCTGAAACAAGTGCTACCGGTGGAACATCTGCAGCAAAACATATCACAACACCTGTTGTATTAGAGGAACCGGCCAAAGGATTAAAAATTCTATTTGCTGGAAATAGACCTTCAGAATCTAAATTTAAGGTATACTTTAAAACTGCATCTGGTGATGAAGCACTTGACGATGCTGTATATACCGAGGTATCTGAATTTACAGATAATCCTTCTGACGAAGATAAAACCATTTTCAGACAATATGAATATTTACCTGGTGGTATTGGTGGCACACTTTCTGATTTTACAAAATTCCAAGTAAAAATTGAAATGATAGGCACCAATGCAGCAAAGGCACCATCATTAAAAGATCTGAGAATACTTGCATTGGTGACGTAAATGAAATATATACCTGTTAAAGGGCATCCTGGATTGGCAAGAAGTTCAACCTCTGGAGCAATAATAAATATTAATAGTTCGGAAATGTCACAAGCCAGAGGTCGTAAAAAAATTTGGCAAAGACAACGGGACGAAATAACAGATTTAAAAAATGATGTTGCTGAAATGAAATTTATGTTACAAAAATTAATAGAGGAAAAACATGGCAGTCACAGTAATTAATTTATCAGATCCGGTATCAACTCTGGTATCAAAAACAAATACCGTTTCTGCTGACCTTGGTGATAAAACATCATTAGGTACAACCGATAAATCAAACCTTGTTGCAGCAATTAATGAAATTAATACAAAGGTTACGGCAATTGATACCGATCAAGAATTGTCAGAAAAGGTCGAGGCGTATTTTAATACAACGGCATCATTTGATATCCAGGACATGTCGGCAGATTCTGCCACGTTTGTTAATATGACAGTTAATGGTGAGGCACAACTTGACTCTGCCAGAATTACCAATTTTGCATTAAATGCAAAATCCAGTGCTGGAGCAAGTGCAACGGTTGGTAACCTAAGTTTTGTAAAACCTTTACAGATTAAAAATTCATCAGGTACAGTAATATTAGCAGGATATATAATTTCGACAGATTCTGATAACGGAACAATCTAATGGCAGTGAGAACACCCTTATATTGGGATGGCACCTCCATAGTTGAGATGAATGCCTCGCAAATAGGTAAGATAAAAAGTAGAATGGCCTATCTTTATGGTAATGCTACATATCGTTCGGTTGATTTGTTGGTTGATGGATTAGGTACCTCAATTAGGCGCATGACGGATTCACGTGATATTGCCGGTGCCCGTAGAGTCGATGGCCAGAGATTTAGTGATAATAATACACATATTTCCTCCAATCCTTCGATTGATGCTGGCGCCACAACAACCTACGACCAAATAAGTTTATCAGTTGGTTCACCATCAGATCCTGGTGACCCTAATAATCTTAATTATCCCTTATACTATGATGGTGATGGCAATTTACAGGCAATGACTCAAACTGATTTTGACGATACCTTTTCAAATGATGCCACTGATTTAATTGTTGATGGTACTGATAGAGGTGGCACATATACAATTTTTACCGATACAACTGGATTGGCCAATCACACACTAGTTAGTTCAACTCCTGTTTTCACTGATCAACAATATAATAAGAATTATATACATGGAGGCGCAACCAGCACTACCAATATAAGTGGTGTTTCACCTTACGATGGTAGATTTACCACCTCAACTGCTAGCGATCAACCAGTAGATATACAAAATTATTATCTTTGGAGAACAGATCAGGTTGCAAGTAGTGATTATCCAATACCATTATTTTTTAATACGGATAATCAATTTGAGATAAAAGATTCAGCAACTGTTGATACTCTTCTTGGAAATGCCATAAACTATGCTACAACCAATAATGTAAATTATAGAATTTCATATGATATTGAAGGTTCTGGCACGGATGCATTTACAATATCTGCTGCAGCAAATACACCAGCAGCAAGAGGATCATCGATCACTGATACAACTTTAAATGCAGATGTTAGAATTAATGATCAGGACGGTGGTGATACTTATATATCTCAAAACCTACCTACCGGTGGAAATGAAACGGAAACAACATATACACTAAAAATTTATAGGTACTAAAATGGAAAATCATGATTTTGTAACCGCTAGATTTACCAATAATGATAGATCAACTGTCATGGCAAGATGGAAATCAAAAACCGAAACGGATAAAGATGGAGAACCAATATATCGTAATGAAAATATGTTGGCCGATCCAAATAATGTTTTATATCAAAATATTTTAAAACATATTACCGTTGATAAGTTACATGAAAATACAATTAATTGGGCTCGTGCTGAAAGAGAAGGTTATGAGGCAATTGTAGAAAATATTGCAAAAAATGCAGGCGATTTTATTGATGTAAGTGATGATACAAAATTTGCTGAAAAATTAATGAAGGTTATGGATCCGGAATATCAAACCGATAACGAAACCATATTCAAATTTAAATTGGCTTTATTTGAGACACCTAAAATTAAAGAGTCAAAAAGCAGATCCTTAAAAGCAAAATTACGTAAGGCTCAATCATATCGAGAAATTATAGAGGTGGCATTAGAATTTTAAAATGAAAAATATATTATGTGTTAAGTG
>Ga0213860_10000382_pt1 | contig 17854 bp, 22 predicted proteins | sample PICome_3_FD_160118 | JGI IMG/M metagenome (GOLD analysis project Ga0213860, IMG submission 160118) | Coastal seawater microbial communities near Pivers Island, North Carolina, United States - PICO550 | ecosystem: Environmental > Aquatic > Marine > Coastal | place: USA: North Carolina...
GACCTCGTTTTATAATACGTTCTATATATTTCAAATAATTCTACTTGATCTAGTGACTCTTGAATAATATATTCTTCCCTTTTATATTTTCTTTCAGCGAGTATAATTGCTTCTTCTTTGCGGGGAGACATAGATATCAATTCACCTTCTTTATTTCTTGTCACCCACATCCAAAACCTCTTTTAATGCTTCAACCAATTCGACCATCATAACATCTGTGTGAAATGGTGTGGGTGCGATTCTTAGTCTTTCTGTCCCGACATCTACTGTCGGTGAGTTAATCGGTTGAATGTAAATCCCAAACTCATTTAGTAGTCTATCAGATGATTCTTTACATTTAAACGCATCGTTAACCATCACTGGTACGATATGCGTACATGCATTTTCGTGTACAGGGATGTTTGCGTCTGCAAGCATTTGTTTTAACGTACTTGCTCTCTCTTGATGTCGTCTATGGGCGGAAGGATTGTCACTGATATATTTGATTGAGGCGATAGCTCCGGCGCAGAGGACGGGCGAGATACTTGTTGTAAAGATGAACCCAGAAGCCACGGACCGAATAGCGTCAATAACAATACTGTCCCCAGCAATATAACCCCCTTGAACCCCAAACGCTTTTCCCAGTGTTCCATTTATAATTGTTATCCTATCTTGTAAACCTAAATGTTCACAATATCCTGCACCTGTGGGACCATATAATCCTACCGCATGGACTTCATCGATATAAGTGATTGCTCCATATTTATCTGCGAGATCACATATCTCTTCAATTTTCCCTACGTCACCATCCATAGAATAGACAGACTCGAACACAATGCAGGGGACTTGATTATTCTTAGTCGCAGTCTTTAATGCATTCTCCAAGTCCTTCATATCGTTGTGTTTGAAAACGATCTTGTGTGCACGACTATGTTTCATGCCCATAATCAAAGAAGCGTGGTTCTTGTTATCTGAAACAAAACAGATATTAGGAATGATACGAGAGAGTGCAATAAGTGACCATTCGTTGGCGACATATGCAGAAGAGAATAATAGTGCCCGTTCTTTCTTGTGTAACTGTGCGAGAACACCTTCAAGTGTTACGTGATAATGTGATGTACCACCAATGTTTCTTGTCCCGCCAGATCCCGCACCAGTTTGATCTAGTGCAGTATGCATTGCATCAATGACATATTGGTTTTGACCCATCCCAAGATAATCATTTGAACACCAGTTTACAATATTCTTTGGTGCATATTTTCCATACCAAATGGAGCGAGGAAACTTCCCTCGCTCTCTTAGTATATCGTTGAAGACTCTATACTTGCCTTCTTTTTTAAATGAGGAAATTACTTCTTCAAAATTATCTTTAGAAATCATGCCCATACTCTATTAGTTTATAGAGTTATTTATGCTGCCTGTTCCTGTTTTGTGTACTGAACAAATTGTTCATAACCACCAATGGATTTCCCATTTACACGGATCTGAGGGAATGTACGTGCATTGGGAAATTCTTCAAGAAGTTCTTCACGTGAAAAGTCACGTCCTAGTTTTTTGTAAACATAGTTTAGACCTAGCATATCTGCTAGACCAGTTGCTTTTGCGCAGAATGAACATGCGTCTTTGCCGTAAATTTCGATCATAAGCTGAACCCCTTGAATGTGTCTGTTGATACGTCTTGTTTTGTTCCACCAGAAACGTATGATGTGATCTCTGTTTCTTGTGGGGCGACTTGGACTTCTGCACCTGAGATCCACTTCTGTGTCCAAGGAAGAGGATTGTTTTTAACATTATAAGGTGATTCAAGGTCAACGTGTTTCATACGTCGAGTGCAGATATACTCAATATACTCACTTAGTAGTTCCGCATTTAGACCAATCATAGAACCGTCTTGGAACAGATAATCTGCCCATGCCTTTTCTTGATCCACTGCGTCGACGAACATTTGAATACATTCGTCTTTTGTTTCGTCTGCGATCTTGATAAAATCTGGATCGTCTTTCTTTAAGGTACGCAACATCAACTGAGTTGAACCTAAGTGTAGATTTTCATCTCTAGCAATAAGCTTGATAATCTTTGCGTTTCCTTCCATCTTTTTAAGTTCTGCGAACGCCCAAGAGCAAGCAAAAGAAACATAGAACCGTACTCCTTCTAAAATGTTTACACTCATCAATGTCAACCAAAGAAGTTTCTTCAGTTCATACAGATCCACAACAACAATTTTACCATTGATCGCATGACGACCTTCACCTAATAGATTGTACCACGAAGACATTTCAATTAGTTCATCATAATATTTTGAAATAGAATCTGCGCAGTCCACAATAGGTGCAATATCCATAAGTTCATCAAATACTTTAGAAGGATTTGAATATACATTACGAATGATATGCGTATACGAACGACTATGGATCGTCTCAGAGAAAGTCCATGTCTGTATCCAGTTCTCCATCTCTGGAAGACTAACAATAGGATTGAACGCTTCTACAGGTGCACGACCTTGTACCGAATCAAGAAGGATCTGTCGTTTTAAATTTGAAGTGAAAATATGTTTTTCATGATCTGTCAATGCTTTGAAGTCTTTTGCATCCTGATAGATGTCCACCTCTTCTGGTCTCCAAAAGAAACCAAGTTGACTATCGGTAAGTTTATCAAAAGATTTATACTTCAACTGGTCATAACGTTGGATGGTTGGACCCCCAGAAGGATCCAAGAACATCTTTACTTTTGTGTGATCTGTGCGATTGTTAACGTCAAAAACGCTCATTTATTTTCCTCTATATTGTGCAGCTTTCACATGCTGCATCATCTGTTTCTGATTGTTCCAAAGGTTCTTCCATCAACTTGTTAATGTCGACTTCACCTTGACCGTCATAAGTGTTGAAGTAGTAAAGTTGTTTTCCACCATACTTGTAGAACATCAATACGTGTTGAAGCATTTCACTCATAGGAATCTTTTCGTCCTCATAGAACTTAGGATTATAACTTGTGTTAATGCTGATGCCTTGATCGATGTATTTTTGCAGAACTGCCATGATTTTTAGGTATCCAACAGGTGACTGTTGATCCCATAGGAGATCATATTTATTCTTCAAACGTTTGTACTCAGGAACAACTTGCTTCAAAACTCCGTGTTTAGATTGTTTTACTGAAATTAGTGAACGTGGTGGTTCAATACCATTCGTCGCATTCGCAACCTGTGCACTTGTTTCTGAAGGCATGAGTGCCATAAGTGTAGAGTTACGGATACCTGTTTTCAGAAGTTGTTTTCTTAATCCTTTCCAATCCATACGTTCTTTGTGTTTGACAAGTTCATCAACGTCTTTTTTGTATGTTTGGTTCGGTGTAATTCCATGTCCATACTTTGTTTCACATACTCCTTCAATATTACCCATCTCCACTGCAAGATCTGCAGATGCTTTGATCAAGTAGTAGGACCAAGCTTCTGCGTACTCATCAATTAGTTCGAGACCTTCAGATGTAATGTCTTGGTAAGACAGATCATTTTTTGCCATCCAATATGCGAAGTTGATAATCCCCACACCAAGAGGTCTGCGTTTCTCAGTTGATAAACGTGCAGCCAGAATAGGATAATTCTGATACGACAAGAGTGCGTCTAGACCACGCACGGCGAGTGTACAGGCACGTTCAAAGTCTTCTGGTGATCTTACATTACCCCAGTTGATTGCAGACAGTGTACAGAGGGAGATTTCTCCTTCAGGGTCATTTATATCATTTAATGGTTTGGTTGGCAAGTCGATTTCTGCACAAAGATTAGATTGTCTGATCGGTGCAACAGATGGATCAAAAGAACCATGGTCATTTGCATTGTCTACATTCTGTAAATAGATACGACCTGTGTTCTTACGTTCTTCGATGAACATAGAGAACAATTCAATTGCTTTGATAGTCTTCTTACGCAATCGTGTATTGCGTTCTGCAGTCTCGTAGAGACGTTTGAACTCATCTTGATCTGCAAAGAATGCATCATACAATCCAGGCACGTCTGATGGTGAGAATAGAGTAATGTCACCACCACTTATTAGACGTTCGTACATCAGTTTATTGAACTGTACTCCATAGTCCATATGACGCACACGGTTCTCTTCTGTACCCTTGTTGTTCTTCAACACCAACATATCTTCGACTTCAAGGTGCCAGATAGGATAGTAGATAGTCGCTGCACCACCACGAACACCACCTTGTGAACATGACTTTGTTGCAGACTGAAAGTGTTTGTAGAACGGAATGATACCTGTATGGAATGCATCACCTCTACGGATTGGTGATCCAATTGCACGAATAGAACCACCCCCAATACCAATACCTGCCTTCTGACTTACGTACTTAACAATAGAACTAGAAGTGGCGTTGATAGAGTCAAGACTGTCACCAGTTTCAATAAGGACACAGGAACTAAATTGACGCTGTGGAGTTCTAACACCAGCCATAACAGGAGTAGGCAGAGAAATGTCGTGTTGACTAATTGCATTGTAGTAATCCTTTACCCATTGCATCCTAGTTTCTTTTGGATAATTCTGGAACAATGTCGCAGCAATCAACACATAACACATTTGTGGTGTTTCAAAGATCTCACCAGTCACACGGTTTTGTACGAGGTATTTACCACGCAATTGTTCCATTGCAACATAAGTTAAGTTTTCATCACGTTCATGTTTAACAAAACTATTGATGGTATCCCACTCTTCGTCATCATACTGTTCAAGTAACTCTTCATCATAAAAACCCTTTTCAGTATTGCGAACAACCAGTTCCTTAACAGAACACGGTTCATATCCATCATAAACTTCTTTTCGAAGTTGGTAGTTAATCAAACGACCACCTACGAATTGGTAATTAGGTGTTTCTTCGGTGATAAGATCTGCAGCCGCCTTAATAAGAGTTTCTTGAATTTCAGTTGTTGTTATACCATTGTAGAATTGGATCTGACTTTTGATTTCGACTTCACTTGGACTTACCCCAGTGATATCATCACAGGCGTGAAACACAACTTTGTGAAGTTTTTCGATATCAAGTTCTTCTTTAGATCCATCCCGCTTTGTTACTTGCGTCATGTGAGATGTTCCTATTTTTTGTTAATATATTTTTCTGCGAGGGGAAATATTTGGGCAATAGCCTTACCAATATCTCGTGCGAGTTCTATGTGCTCCTTTTGTGTACCATTTGCGCTTCTGAGTTCAACATAATGAATCCACGAACGAATTGTACCATTCACATATAGACGTGACACTGTCAAACCTTCTGGTAGAAGTGCACGTGCTTGTTCTTTGGCGATACCATTTTCTATCGCCCATTCATAGTTTCTTTTTACGACATCAATAACGCCAGACTGTCTACGACCCCACTCAGCAATTAAATCTTGGTGTTTTTGATTTTCTACAAGAGAAGGATCACCCTCAATCTCAATAGAGTTTTGACGGTTCTTTGGATCTTGTAGACGACATTCACGTTTTACGAATTCTAACTCTTTCACTGGATCTGCATACCGTTGCGAAAACTCTTGAAAAGAAAACGAACGGTGACGCAGCAACTGTCGTGCAATGTCACGAGTTGTCTCTACTTCAATACATGCAGACACCATCTCAAATGGTGACCAGTGTTTATGTTTGGCGAGATAATTCAGAAGTTTTTCTGAAGTTGAGGAATTAAGTTGGTTTGTCGGGTTAGACACACGTGCACAATAAGCGATAAGATCTTGTACATCTTCAAGTCCAATGAAAGTATCTTCAGGTGGTTGACTGTAAGAAATCAGTCTAGTCTTCATGTTTTTCTCCATCTTTGTAATCTAAGGTTTGCTTCCAAACCCTTATACGTATTATTATTAATCACATTTTCAACATCTGTACTACCATTTAAGATCATCTCATTGATGTCTTTACCCTTTACATTGTCGGGCCAAATACAAATCTTGTATCCCTGTCTAATCACCTTCTCCATCCGTTGATGGATTTCTTTATTGCGAGGTTCTGCATCAAAGACAAACACCGCATTATCTAAGTTTTCAAATGCGGATACATTACCATCCGCACCCGCCATTGCGACTGCGTTAGATAAGAATAAACTGTCTATGGCTCCCTCAACAACAAAATATCGCTTGTCGAAATCTACCGTATCAAGACCAAAGACCTTTGGACGATCATCAAACATGATGGTAAGATATCGAACACCACTAGGATTGAACCCACGAGCAGAAACACCGAAACATTTTTTATCTTTGTCAAGGAAAGGTATTACTAGGCGTGGTTCGTCCTTATCTAAGTTGTCGAATTTATCAGGGATGATTCCGTTAATCCAACTCTTGAATGATTTGACGTAATAGAGTCGATAGTGATGACGTGCCGGAATCTGTCTCTTACTTATATATCTTTTGATTGCATGGTTGTGGGTAAGTTGAGATACTTTTTTTATCTTCTTTAAAGGATTATCTTTTAGTACAGATAGACGTTTTCCAGTCTCATCTTTGAACTGAAATTCTTCTTTTTTGTCTTTTTTGATAAACTTTTCTGCAATATAATCATTATAAAGGAGAGGATCTATAGTCTTTAAGAAGTTCTGAAAACCATGACTTGCACCACAGTTGTGGCAATAATACAAGAATTTATTTTCTTTTTCTAACAGCCACCCACGAGCTTTTGATCGTGACTTCTGTGAGTCGCCGCAGATAGGACATCTAAAATTAATTTTGTAGGGAGCAGTATTCCTGATACGGAAATTCTCTAATCTGCCAGATAACATCTGGGCATAGTGCAAATCTGTGAAAGATACCATTACAAATCCTCAAGGGTCATACGATTGTTACAATCATACACCAATAAAACGGATTTGTCAACCGAAAAGTTGAGGCCAGTTTAATTTTGCTACGAGAAAAATTAGAACTGCACCGACACCCATCATGTAGTATCGCCAGTTCTCTAATGCGTTGATACGTTTAGTCTGTTGCGTGATACGTTCGTGGAGTGTACGTTCCATTTGATCTAAACGATCAAGGATTTCTTTGTTACTAGAATTACGTTTTTCGTTACTAGCTTCTGATAGTCTTTGATGGTCTTCTCGTGCCATGCGTCGATATTCCTCTAATCGATCACTTAGTACATTTAAACGAACTTGTTCTTCTTTTTTATAAGAACTGCAGACTTCTTCTACATCTTCTAATTTTTCACCTTGGAATTTCAATGTAACTGCCTGTGCCGCCACATTCTTCTGCAACTCTGCCATCATGTCGAGAGAGCTGTCTACCTTTTCAAAGTATTTATTAATGACTTTTATATCAGACTTGATTAAAGCAATATCTGTTTCTAACGAACTCTGAGCCATTGAACTGTTTCCTAAAGTGTCAATTTTTAACCTTATTTATCAGTTTCAGGGTCTGGAGTAACCGCTTCTTCGTAGTACACGATGATTTCACCTTGTTGATTAATGTATCTACGCAACTCTGCAATGTTGAGTGCAAGGTTCTCATAATCCTTAATTGAGAACGCAACAAACGCACGATTACCATTAACCTCTTCGAATTCCTTTAAGAACTCTTCAAGGTTATCTTCGTTGACAACGTATAGACGTGTGTCAGTTAGGTTGATCGGTTTCGGGCGGGCGACTGTCGGAACTGTCGTTTTCTGAATCTCCGTTACCGTCACCACTTTCGGTTCTGGAGTCAGGAGACTGCAACCAGCTAGGAAGGGGATCATCCCCAACGCCACCAGTGTCTTGTTCCAATTCACGCCATAATTTTGCAGTTGCACCATTCATCTTTCCTTCAAGTTGGCCTGGCTCTTTGAGTGCCATCGCCGTCAAATTGTGTCTTTGGAGTTTACCTCTGAGGTCATCACCATATGCCTCAGCTTTTTGAAGATCTGCAGATAGTTGGTTATTAAGTTCCGCCATCTTTGCAGCATCTTCTCTGAGTGTTTTAACACTCGCTTCTGCAGTCTGTACTGCAACTTCCATACGTGCAACATTCGCACGTGCGGTTTCTAAATCAGATTGTAACTTCTGAACATACAAATAGCCGACCCCACCAGTGGCAAGGACGGCTATTACTATACCGATTTTAATTGATGCGATCATCGATTAAAGAGAAGACTATTCCTCGTCTTCTTCCTCTTCGTCCTCATCTTCATCTTCATCTTCGTCTTCGTCATCTTCTGCTTCGTCTTCTTCTTTGACTTTTGCTTCAGACATCTCTGCATACTTTGCTTCCAAAGCTGCAGATAGACGACCTGCGATTTCTTCTTCAAAATGTTTTTTCATCGCTACTGGTTCATTTGCCAGTGCGGATTTAATAATATCTTCTACAGACATGGTTAATCTCCTAAATTAAGGTTCATTGTCTTTCTATTTATAAATTTACGAAAATCTTTTTGATTACGTCTTTTGTATTTGTTTCTCGCTTTAGAACCAACGCCTGGTTCCCCCTGCGGTCCAACACCTATTCCTGCGATCCCACCACCCCCTGCAGAATTTGCAGGTTCTTCTGATAGTCGTCTCTTATGACGTTTATATCTAGGAAGCGACATCTCTTTTTCTACATCCATGACTGCTTCAACAAATTCGTTGACCATACTCATAGCATGTACATAATTATCGAAACTTCCCATCTTCAAAAACCTAGAAGCGGCAACATGATCCTTTTCGATTTTCTTTTTAAGAGTGTCAAGGTTCATGCGTCCGTAACCCTGAATAAGAACTTCAGGGTTGTCGTACTCTTTTTTAGTTTCTGGTTTTTTGAAGATAGTACCTTTTGCCATTTTTATACGTCTACTGTTAATGAAAAACTTACTGATGTTGCGCCTGGAGTGATACCGCTGTTGCGGAAATAAGTGTCGAAATCAGAGAATCTAATTGTCCCACTAGTAGGAATGCCTGGCGCAACACCATAGTATTCATTAATTGCGTGAGGTGTACTTCCTCCAAAGTACCTCACAATGAACGCCATACCGATTGCCATTATGAATCTCCTTCACCAAAATCTCCCTGATTAGCCAAGATAAGATTTAAATATTCACTTTCAAATTTCAAAAGCGCTGGCTCGATTATATCATCGTCCATATCTTCTGTCAAGAGGGAATCTTCACTAAATTCATTAAATTCTTTGATAAGAAATAGTGCAGCAGCATAAGATGCAAAACGTGAAGATCCGCCAGGCACCTTTGCGAGAATTTTCTTTAGATTTAGAATCATAAGATCGAAGATACCAAACGCATCTCTTTGCGCTTTTTTCAAAAAGTTTTTGCGCTTGATGAGAACATTTCCTTTCTCATCAATTATTCCAAGCTTATAGGCTTCCCACTTCTCGAAAGGAGTGACAAGTTTTCTTATGAATGAATAAACTAAAAATAGATCTACGACCATTCGTTAGATTCCTTTAAGTACTTGACATATGTGTCTGTCTGATACTATACTATCTCTGTGTATAGATAACCCCTCGTATCGAACGAGAACAGGCATATAATTCAAATACTCACAAAACGGTTTCAAGTACTCATGGTACTCTGGTAATTTCATGAACAACATGTGAGTTCCATTTTCACCAAATACATTGTAGATGATGATCATGTGATTCAGAATCAACCTTTCTTTCAGTTCACCTTCTTGTCTATAACGTCCGAACAGTTTCCTCAAATATTGGAAACGTTTCATGTCTTCCTCAAATTCGGTTATATCCGAACAATGAGGATTGTCATAGTGCTTCATAGCGTACATCAGAAAGGTTGATTCTGTCAAATTCATAATTTAAATGTTTCAGTCTTAGCTGTCTGCTACGATTGCGTCTTCGTCAACTGTATCACCTGTAATACCCAAGTCACCCGCATCACCCGCAGCAACTTTCATCACTACTAGTGGTTCTGCAATGTGACGTGTACGTCCATCTGCAGTGGTGTATGTGTGGTACAGGTTCCAGCCTGGCGTACCAAGACCTTTTGCTTTGTTTGACGCAAGACCCGCTTCTGTCAAGTCAACAAAGACTGCGTTGTCTTTATCGTGCGACTTGTTTGTGTTGTCTGCTGATGTTTCTAGATACGAAGGTGCGTCCGCCAGTGTATCTGTCTTTCCCCATTGTGCCATTATTCTTCTCCTTGGTTTTCGAATTCTTTATCGACAATTTTTGAAATAAGTTCTGATTTTTCCATACCCTTTACTTTATCTATGTCATCTTCTCCATAATGTTTTTGATAAAGTTTCATCAATTCCACTGGCGACATCGTCTTTAGTTCATTATATCTATTCGCAACCTCATCAGACTTCTCTTCTGTCTTTGCAGATTCCGAAAGTCTCTTTGTAAGAGATCTCTTGAATTTTTCTTTGAAACTTGATTCTGTGAATACAACTTCATATGATGCAGATCCACCAGTCTTAGGATCTAACGCCATCATGCGTTCTTTACCTTTAGTGGTGTTCTTGTAGTCCTTGTGTACCTTGCGAAAGTCCTTCTTAGAGATGTGGATCTTACCACCTTTGATCTCATAGTTCTTCTTCTCTTGTACGTCTGAAGACTCTTTGATTTCATTTCCACAACAACTACACTTTTCACCAATTTCACTGGCATCGTGATTGCCCTTACAGTGTTCGCAATCAGGACCACAACCACATGAAGCTTCGCCTAGGTTTTCCTCAATTTCTTCTTTCTTGCCCTTCTTCTCCCAAGGTGCTTTTTTCAGAGTAACTTTTTCTTTACCCTTCTTGGAATAATTTGATACTTTTGCAAGTCTCGCTGCAAGTGCACCTTTTGCGTTTTCATCAAGTTCTTCTTCTACTTCCTCACGTTTCATCAACTTCATTGCAACGTCTGCAAGTTTGGTGATCTTTAGACCATCCATCTTTTTCTTGTTTGCATCATTGACCTTGTCGTAGATCTGTGAGATTGCAGATGCAGTGAACATGTCAACCATCACACCGTCAATCTTCATCGCTTGTTTTTTCGAAACGATTTCTTTGACTTTTGAGATAGTCGCTGACTCTTCGTCTAGTTCTACCGACTCTTTAACTTTTTTTTTAATTTTAAAGTTGTCTGCTTTTCTACGGATGTCTGAAAGTGAACTTTTCGAAGACGAAGGTTTTGCTTTTGCACGACCCTTTGGTGCCATGCCTGGCGCATGGAACTCATCAAGATCTTCGTTCGCAACCGCCTTAGAAACTGCTTTGCGTCTCTTATGTAGATACTCATCAGAACTATCTACATCACCATCGTTGTCGATATCTTTATCTTTACGATCTTTGAACTTCTTTTTGACTGCTTTTGGATCGACTTTATCCATACCTTCGCCGTCATCAGACTTATCGTTAGATGCATCTTCGTCTTTAACAGACTTCTTCTCTTCAAGAGTGTTTTTCACCATCTCCATGAAAAGATCGTCGATTTTGTTTTTGAAAGTCATTGTTCTTCCTTTGGGTTTTATTTTAATCTAATTCTATTTATTTAGTTATCGACTTTAGCACCATCACGCCATTGCCAACATGACCAATATCTTGCTTTCCACTTAGGGCCAGGGTCATCACAATTGTGTCTTGCACGGAATGATTTACGTCTTGCAGGATCATCACGTTTTATTTCCATATTAGGGTCACCAAAGGAAACTTTCACAACATTACCTTTTTCGTTCTTTACGTACACATAGAACTTCTTAGATCCGCCACGAATAGGGTCATTTAGTTTAACTTTCTTGCCCTCATATTCTGCGTCTTCTACGATTAGATCATCGTAGATGTTACAGTCTTCGCAGATCTGATCGATCTCTGTGAACTTACTAAAACGTTTCATTTTTTGTTTTCCATCAACTTTACCGCTTTGTTATATGCGTCTTGATCAACGACACCTTCTTTTAAAAGTCGTTCTCTATTAATCATATGTTGCGCTTGCACATCATCTTTTGATCCACCAAAGTAAGGAACACAATGTCCTTCTTCGATCATAACCTCAGTGACTAGTCTACCGTCTGGTGTTTTGAAATCACCCAAGATACGGCCAAACTTGCCTTTCATATCCTCACCTTTTTTGTCTTCAGTAGTGACTAGTACGCCACCCGCAACCAACAATTCTTTTAGTCTTGCTTTTGCAGCTCTACCAAACAACTTCTCAACTTTATCAGAAGTTCTAGACTCTGGTGTATCAATACCCATAATACGAACACGTTCGTCTTTCAACCACATACCAAAACCTAAATCAATATCTACGTCAACGGTATCCCCATCAACTGCTTTCAAGAGTCTAACATCATATTCATTGACTTTTAACTCTTTCATTTTTCTTTCTTCCACATTGTCCATACACCGTATGCGATTGCAATACCTGCACCAATTTTTGCAAGTGGTGCCATGAACAACACTAGTCCACCTAGTGCAACCAGACCCGCTCCATCCCAAGTGGTGCGTTCTTTTAGTCTACCTGTGATCCATTTCATGGGAATATCTCCTTATCTACGTCTACGAGATCTCAGGATACTTTCCCTAATACGTTGTGTGAACCTCTGTGGTGCACCTTCGCCTGGCGTTGCCTTCTTGAATGTATCCGTAGTCTCCTGTGTTCCATATTCAAGAGGTTTCTTAGACTCTTCAAGTTTCTTTGAGTCTTCCTCAGTAATTCCACGTTGTTGTTTCTGTGCATCAATCCATTTCTTTGCAACAGGTGATTTCACTGGTTTCTTAACCCACGCAGACATTTTCTTATATGCGTTAGTTGAACCAGACTGCCAATCTGCACCATCAGAGTTGTCTACAATTAACATTCCAGTACCAAAGAACTTCTGGAACTTACCGATGTTATCCTGCACTTCATTCCACATCTTAGTAACTTCTTTTGCACCAAGTGTGCGATCACGTTTTGCATCACGTGCAATCGCAGTTTCTAGGTTTGTGTTAACAAAGATCATTCCGACTTCGTAACCTAGTTTCTTCAGCGCAATAGCCTGTTTCTCAATCTTTGCGTAGTCTTTACCTGTACCATCGATAACCAGACCCAGACGACCATTCAACGCAAGTTCCTGTTGTTTTGCAGTCAGTCGTTTTGCTTTCGCACGTGCGTCCTGTCCTTTAGGTGTGAAGATGTCTTCTGGTGTCGCTTTCAGTCCTACCTTTTTCAACTGTGCTTCAAATGCAGGGTCAGAGTTGATCAGTTTCAGACCAAGTGTTGTCAATGCAGTCTTACCAACCATGAATGATTTACCACTGCCTGGACCACCCGCAAGGAACACTGCTTTAAAGATGCCTGGATCGTTCACACCTTCTTCAAGTTCAACTTGTTCGCCACGCATCTTCTTCTGAGCCGCTTTGTATTCTTTACGACGATCTGCATCTTTCTGCATTAGAGATAAAATCTTCTCACGTGGTTCTGTGTCTAGGTCATCGACGAACTTCTTCAGTTGGTTAGTCTGACCTTTCTTCATCATCATAGCCGCTTTCATGAAGTCCATCTTATCGATGCCGCCGTTCTTACGTGCATATGTTTCAAGTTCTTTTGCAGCACGTGACATGTTTTCGTCAAGTGACTCGTAACAATATGATGCATTCAGTTTGCGACCAATGTGTTGTTTCTTACGTGACTTCGCAATCTTCAACGCTTTTGGGTTTGGATGACTCATTGGTGGACGACCTGCAGAAGAGATGATACCCTTTGCACCTTTCTCATCAGATGCAGTACCAACCACTTCGTTACCATTCTCTGGATCATAAACGATGAATGGTTCTCTTAGTTCGTCCAACTGTTCAACCGACTCGTCCATCGTTTTAACGATGTGTTTGTCTAGTTCACCAAACGCTTTCATCATATCTGACTCAGATGCGCCCATCTTTTCAAGTTCTTTCTTCAACATCTCCATTGCTGCAAAACGGTTCTTCTCTTGAATGCGATCACTACGACCTTTACTTGTTTTAACAAAGAACTTGTGCGCTTTTTCGATTGCTTTCTTGTGTTTTGAATTCTCCTGTAGATCTTCCTCTACAAGTGATTCGAACTGGGCATCTAAATCTGTTGACTCTTTATACATGTTTAACTCGTATCTTTTGTTATCTAGGTTTGCAACTTGAATATGAACCGCCTTTTTACCAGACTTATCTGTTAGACGATATGTGTTTGTTTTACCCTTGGAAGGTTTACGAGGACCAGTCGCAACTTTATTATCAATCTCTTCTGGATCAATCTCAATCTTCAATTTATCTTTTGCATGTTTGTATGCGTGTTGCATTGCAGACGAAAAGTCTTTGTGATATAGTTCGTAACCTGTTGACGATTTACCTTCGTTCATTTCTTCGTTCCTTACCTTCTTTGCAAGATCTTGGTCTGCGCCACCCCAAGTACCCTTAGACTTGGTGACAAATGAGTTAACACGTGCAAGTCCCCACTGTGTTGCGGTTGTGCCTGGTCTATGTCCAGTTCTCCACGCTGCAACTCCACGGTCAAACACTTTTTTTAGGATACTCAAAGGCATCCCTGTCTTGTCCGCTTTCTTTTTTAATGCTTCACCAGAATCCTCAGTGATTGCATTCTCAGTAGATTCCATCAAATCAAAGACTTGCATCGATAAGTCTTCAACACTCTCTTTTAGTGGTTTCTCATCATCGTGCAACATCTGTTTCTTTTTAAACATTTTGAAACGACCATCAAACTTGACCCCTGCGTTACCAGCTTTCAACATCATATGTGGTCTCTTGCGAATTCTCATATCCGCACGTGATGCTTCATCCATGTTGGTGAATTCCTCATACTTGATGATCTTAGAAGTTGTTTTAAAATCAGGTTTTCTCATGATAGTCTTATTGACGAGTTCTATCTCGTCACCCTTTTGTTTGATTACTACTGGAAGGTTTAGATCCGACGAAAGATCCTTCAGTACCGCTTCAAGTCCTGCGTTACCTTGAATGTTCTTCGCCTTGTTCTTTTGGATCTTCTTGAATAGTTTCTGCAACTCTACGACCTTGATCTCAGGTGAGTTGCGTTTGTCGTTCATACGATCTTTGAAATGTTTTGTGAATTCAACATCGACTTTAAACTTCGCAAGAAGTCTATCTGCAAACTTTTCTAGATCGTCGATTTGTTTTTGAGACACTTCTTCTTGGACGCAGTTGGGAACCATCTTACCATTCTTCTTTTTCATACCAACTTGTTTGTATCCATTCCAACAAGGATCATCATCCTCTTGTACCATCTTGACTAGATCTCTTGCGTTGATACCTCTGTATCCACGTGCAACCTGTGCAGCATAGTAATCGATACTATGTTTTGCATTCTTTTCCTTGCGTTTCCAAACCTGTTTCAGTGCATCTACAGCATGTTGGATCATTTTGTCTTTGTCTGCTTCATCAATACGATTACCATCTTTGTCGTACTTACCAGACTTTTTCTTTGCGATTGCAATAGCTGCTTGTTGTGCAGGGGATACAGCTTCTTGTATATTGTTAGATCTTGTATCTGCAGTTCTTGCACGATCTAGCATGGCATCATGTTTTTCTTTATCTGCTTCTTTTTCTCTTTTGATGCGTTCTCTAGCAGCAGCAACATTCTCGCCTTCATTCTTCTTCGCCATCTTTGTGATGGTTGCGTAATAGATGCGTTCGCCTTCCTCTTCACCGTATCGATCAATGAAGTCTTTCTTGTCGATCTTCTTCTCGTACTCCTTCATCTTATCTTTTTCTGCAGGAGTCAGTGCACGTTCACCGTACATCTGTTTGAACTTGTTGGTATGTTTGGAAGGTTTTGTCTTCGCCTCTTTATCGCCAGGCGCAGGTTTATATGCACGAGGATCATCATCAGACATCTTCGCTTGTCGTGCAAACTGTTTTGCACGTTTTTCTTTTTCGTCTTTGTCTACACCTTTATAGTACTTAGAGGGCTGAGTGCCAGGCAACTCATCCACGTCTCTGTCCTGCGAGACTTTCATTTTCTCAACAAAGGTTCTGAATCGCATCTTACTTACCTTTAGGTTGGTCTGCTGGGCGTTTGTTTCTATTCTTTATACGATCCATCTCACGTTTCTTCACAGTAGGTAACATGCGTTTAGAAATCGCATTGATGCGACTAGGTGAAATTTTGTCCAGTCTTTTATCTATAGCTTGTCTTTGTCCAAAAGACATATCCTTATAATCTTGTCCTTTGGTTAATTTTTTCTTAAGAAGATTTCTTGCACCTTTTCTCGCAAGTTTTCTCAACTTCTCTAAAGGTTTGCGTTTTCTGGCGGCCTTTTCTCTACCGATTTTAATTTTATGTTTAATTCTACGGAACCTTTGTTTGGCGGCCATACGTTGTTGTCTTGTCAACGCACGTTCTTCTAACTCTTCTTTAAGGTTCTTCTGAACAAGTTTCATCATCGCCATCTTATCTTTGTCAGACAACTTAGATGCAGCGGCACTTTTGAAACCATATTGTTTCTTACCTTTTTCATCTGTATAGTCGTCAAACTGTCCCTTCTGTGCAATGCCTCTTAGTTTAGTACCAGACATTCCTTCGACGCCTTCTGCATCAGGATCACGTTTGCCTGCAGAGACAACTTTAATAGAATCAAAGTTGTAGTCTTTGCCGTTATACTTGTTGAGGATTGTTTGGAATTCTTTTACACGATCAGATCCAACCACCATGATGATCTCGTCATATCCAGATTTTTCGAGTTCTGCTGCGATCTGGAAGACTTGTTTTGCATTTGACTGTATAACAACATCGCCGAACGCCTTCTTGGCAAATCGGAACTTGTCTTTGTAGCTGAGGGGATCTTTTTTATTGTTCTGCGTGTGGGATAGGTATATACGTGCGTCTGCGTTATTGGACTTAGCAACTGATTTCACCTTGTTTACTAGTTTCTCATGACCTATTGTTACAGGGTTCATGCGACCAAAAGAGAACACAACTGTCTTACTCTTTGCCTCTTTTAATTGAGGTTCAAGTTCCACGTATTGAGATGGGTCAAACTCTTTAAACTTGACCATTTCTCTTTTCTTTTTATTTTTATCTTTTTCTACTTCTGTAAGACTAGCCATGGTAATGCTCTAATTTATAGGATTAATGGTTTATTTATAATTTTCAGCGAACGAAGGGATGAATTCATAGTTTCTATATGCAGATCCACCCCAAATAGTTGACTTACGTAACCACCCTATCGCTGGCGTAGGGTCTGCAATGCAAAGAGGAACCTTTGTTCGTCTCTGGTTCAGGATAAAATATGCATTATCAACACACCCAAGACGACCTACAGTTTCGATCTCTTCAATCAAAGTTCTTGCAGTATTTCTAGTCATTGCGTATGCATGTGCACCCTCATGACCAAGGATGTCTACAAACCTTACAGGTGGTCCTGCAGTCATGTGATCATATCTCTCAGGCTCTGGTAGTTTGTACCCCAAGACAACAATTCTATTCTCTGGTATATCTATATCTATACTTTGCAACATAAGCGCATCGTGTTCAAGAACAATACCAACATCTTCTTCACCCTCTGCGATCCTTTTCCAAATTGCAGCGTGTCCTACTGTACAACACTCTGCTTTCTCTGCCGCCTGTAAGTTTTCGTTGGGTTCAAACGGATAGTCTGCAGGAGGTAGTTGAATTGGTCTACCCTCATTGATAGTCAGATTGATACCAGATCTCGCCCACGCAAGCACGCCTGGGATGTCACACCAACCATCAAAGGTTTCCCATGCCAATCCTACAGCATCGCAAGAAGCCATTGCGTCTCGTGCATATTGTTCTGAAATTTCTTTATTGATTCTGAGTATGTAAGCTCGTTGTGTCTGCATAATATTTCTTCTTTGTTAATGTATAAAGGTTTAAATCTTTTTCAAAATAATCTTTTATTGGTCCCAATGCTTCATAATCAAAGTGAATTTCTTTAGATGCATCTATTCTATCCACTCTATATTGATTTTTTTATTTTTCAGT
>Ga0213860_10000383_pt1 | contig 17782 bp, 6 predicted proteins | sample PICome_3_FD_160118 | JGI IMG/M metagenome (GOLD analysis project Ga0213860, IMG submission 160118) | Coastal seawater microbial communities near Pivers Island, North Carolina, United States - PICO550 | ecosystem: Environmental > Aquatic > Marine > Coastal | place: USA: North Carolina | collected...
AACCCGCTCTAGAGATGATAAGATGTACACAAAGTCTGTGTTATTGTTTTCATTATTCATTGAGCATGTAAGTTTATTTAGTCAGTTCTTAATTATGATGAGTTTCAACAAAGAAAAGAATGTACTGAAAGGTATATCTAATGTTGTAGAAGCAACAAGTAAAGAAGAAGAGATTCATGGTAACTTTGGAGCTGAAATAATAAACATTATAAAAAAAGAAAACCCTGAGTGGTTTGATAAAGAGTTTGAAGAATTAATATACTCTGCATGCAGAAAAGCATATAGAGCTGAATGTGGAATACTAGACTGGATATTTGAACAAGGAGAACTAAGTTTCTTGCCTAAATTAACCATCTATAATTTCATTAAGAATAGATTCAATAACTCATTAGAAAAGATAGGTATGGAGCCTATCTTCCAAGTAGACAGAGACTTACTTAAGTCTGTAGAGTGGTTTGATATTGAAATCACTGGCACCAAAGAAGGAGACTTCTTCTATAAAAAGAGTATTGATTATAACAAAAAGAGCAAGTCTATTACTGTAGATGACTTATTCTAATAAAACCAACATAAATGGAATACAAAAGATATTACTGGCTAAATGAAGATAGCCGTACATTTTTATCAAGAGGATATATATCAGAATCACCAGAGCAAAGAATTAAAGATATTGCTATAAAAGCAGAAAAGTATTTACAAATACCTGGCTTTGCTGAAAAGTTTGAGGATTATATGGCAAGAGGTTTTTACTCTTTGTCTACTCCTGTATGGATAAACTTTGGTAAACAAAAAGGTTTACCTATCAGTTGTTATGGATCTAATATAGATGATAACTTAGACAGTATATTAAATGCTGGGCGTGAGATAGGTATGATGTCTAAGTATGGTGGAGGCACCAGTGCTTATCTAGGTAACATAAGACCAAGAGGTAGTGTAATATCTACCGGTGGTCATGCTGATGGACCCATACACTATGCTAGAATGTATGACACCGTAGTAGATGTTTGCAAGCAATCAGAAGCAAGACGTGGTGCATGTGCAGTATATTTACCTGTAGAACATCCTGACGTAGATGAATTCTTAGATATTGGTACTGAGGGTAATCCAATACAAAACTTACAGTATGGTGTTACCGTTACTGATGCCTGGATGGAAGAGATGAAAGCAGGAGACAGAAAGAAACGTAAGGTATGGGCAAAAATAATTCAGCGTAGATCTGAGTTTGGGTTCCCTTATATTATGTTTAAAGACAACACTAATAACAATACACCTTACAAAGAGTTAGGGATGGAGATCACTGCATCTAACCTCTGCTCAGAGATACAATTACCAACAGATAGCTATAACTCTTTTGTGTGCTGTCTTGGTTCTATAAATGTTTTACACTGGGATGAAATAAAAGAAACAGATGCTATCCAAACATATGTGTATTTTCTTAATGCAGTTATGGATGAGTTTATCATCAAAGCAGAGACCATGCCTGGTATGAAAAGAGCATATAACTTTGCTAGCAAACATAGAGCTATTGGTTTAGGTGTTCTTGGATATCATTCTTTGTTTCAATCAAAGTTAATTGAGTTTGACTCACTACAAGCTAAAGGTTTAAACAGTGAGATATTTAGAACTATAAAGGATAGGAGTGAAATAGCATCAAGAAAGCTTCATGCTGACTATGGTTATAAGTGTTTAAGAGAAGGGTATGCTAATACTACTCTTATGGCTATTGCACCTACTAAGTCTAGTAGTTTTATCCATGGTGCTGTATCTATGGGAATAGAGCCTATCAAGTCTAATTACTTTGTTAAGGATCTGGCTAAGTCTAAGACAGTATATAAGAATCCTTACTTGGAGTGTGAGCTTGAAAAGTACGGACTAAATACGGATAAAACTTGGCAGTCTATTCTTAAGAAAGATGGTAGTGTGCAACATTTAGACTTTCCTACCAAAGGGGTATTTAAGTCTTTTGTAGAGATCTCACCTAAAGAAATAGTTTTGCAAGCTGCACAGAGACAGAAGTACATTGATCAGTCACAGTCTCTTAACTTAATGATTGATCCTTCTGTGCCTGCTAAACAGATTAATCAATTGTATTTATATGCTTGGGAAGAAGGGGTGAAAACTTTATACTACCAATTTAGCAAGAGCAGTGCTCAAGACTTTGCTAGAAATATATTGGAGTGTTCAAGTTGTGAAGGATAACTCTAACTAAAACTGAGATTCTTTTTGTGCCTGGGCTATGGCTTCTTGTAATTCAGGGAGTTCTACCGGGCACAAAAGGTCTAGTCCTGCTTTAAATGATTCTGACTTGACTCCATCTACAAATATAATTATTGTGGGGGCCATTCTAATTCTAAATTCTTTTTTTGATTCTGGTGAGACAGACACATCACACCTATAGTATTGTACACCACTTAATTTATCCCAGTCCTTAAATGCGTTATCTGCATTAAACTTAGCCCAGAATTCTATAACTACTATAGAAGGACCATCATCAAACTGGCTTTGTGGACTTATCTTATCATGTATATCAGAGTCAGAGACCCAGCTCTGAGCATTTGTACTTAAAGTAAATAGAAGAATTATAATTGTTAAAAAGATCTTTTTCATGATCTTATTTTTTACTTAGTTCATATATTCTCTCCTCCATTTTCTCAAACTTCTCTAGCAAGAGATCTACATCTTCTTGTGTGTCCATAATGGTTTGACGGATCAACTCATCTTTCAAATCATACTCTGTTCTTTCTATTACAGGTTCTGGTCTCTCCATTGCTAGGGCTATATCAGCCTTTAGGGTAAACCACATAGTTGATAATGAAATTACAAAACCTACAATCAAACCTATAGTTTTTAGATCTAAAGTTACTTTTGTTTGCTCTCCTATCTGTGGGGGTGTCTGTGCCATTTTATTTCTTTTTACTTGCTGTTACTTTGCTTTCACCTTTTGTAACTGTTACATCTGAGTCAGTTACTTCTACCTGCATTGGATCATCTTCTTTATCAGATAACTCTCTAATTAAGCTTTTGATTATTTCTAATTCTGGCTTTTCTTCTTTTTCTTTTGCACCTACTATATGTTGTAGTATACCTATCAGTGCCATTGCTGCTGTAGATACCAAACCAATAACTGCTGTTAGTGCCCCGCCTTCTAAAGCTGTAGAACTTATTACACCTATTACAACTAATATTGTTATATAATTTATAGCATGCTTGCCTAAATGCTTTGATGCTATTTCTTTTGCTGTGCTCTTAGCCTCAATTTTATCTATTTCTATTTTAGCTAATATTTCTTCGTTTGTTTTCTGTTTCATTTTATCTAAATGTATAATTAAGTCCTACAGATGAATTAAATAATTCACTGTCCCACATCTTTGCATATTCACCTTCAATGAATACACCTAAATTTTTACCAACTTTCCATCCAAAGTTTACACCAAAGTTGTAATCAGACCATTGCTCACCTTCTAATAAATTATTGTGACCACCTTTACCCCAGCTATTTCTGTGTAAGTAGCTAAAGTCTTCATCTCCTGCTATATAATGATGATATGGTAATATCCAGTTTGCATATGCATGCATCCAGAAATTGGCTTTATAATGGTAAAAATCAAATCCTACTACAGGAGCAATTTCAGCAAATGCATCTAACATATCCCATTGCTCTCTATTATATCTATTCATTAAGTCTGTAAATACTGTGCGTCTAAACTGCTCATCAGTATATGCTACAATATTACCTTCTGGATCTCTCCAGCACCAGTGATACATTGTTTCTCCTGTAGCAGTATTAGTATGCTCAACAAGTTCATCTTCAAACCCATATTCATAACCAAGAGTCCACCATGGGTTTAGTGCATCACCAGATTCATCAGTTTCATTTAACCATATTTCAATTGGATTGTATCCATAGGCACGCTCATGGGTGCGGTAGATTGCACCGGCAGATAAACTAAATTTCTTTCCTATAGGTAATCTTAATCTTGCTTCTGCTGATTGGAAGTTAAGATTTATTTTTCCTACCTCTCTTGACTCAGCTTTAATTATATGGTATTTACCTGTATGTTTTAAAAAGTATCTATGATTTTGGAAATGCTCACCTCTCCATCTTTCTTTTTCATAGTGAAATTGATATTCTAAACCTTGGAATGCTGATGTAGGTGCAGAAAATGCAAGTTGAGATTCAGTACCATCATAAAAGTTTCTTGGTTTTCTTTCATAGCCAAATCTTGCAAGTTTACGGATACCAAAACCATATCTATAATCAAAGGGGAATTCTACAGTATTGTCTTCTACAACAGGAATATCATATAAACTGCCATTAGGATTTGTACGTACAAAGTATAAACGTTGTGCTGGTTCTACTGAATTACGTATATCACCAGCTCCATATACAGTTCCATACTTAAGAAAGTCTTCATACAATCCTTTTAAGAAGCCATCTTGTGCATTAACACCAGTAGATGCTAAAAATAAACCAATAAACAGTACTAGTTTTAAATATGATTTCATATTTACATTTTAAATTAGACATGCTGTACTGTTGGTTTATACTATAATATAACTATTCTTATTTAAACAGAAAAGGATTAAACCTGTAAATTTGTCTTATTTAATGTAGAAGTTGTCAAGTTTATCAAACGTGCCCCATTTTTGAATTGTGTAAATCAGTGGAATCACGTCAGCCCAGTTTTTATATAGCTTAAGTTGACCTTTTCTAGGTCTATTTTGATACACAACACTAGAGTCATCAGCAAATTCATCTTTTGTTAAAGTAAGAGATTTAACTCCAGTCATAGTTGTTATTTCTAATGCTTCACCAAATTCACCTAATGTTCTTGTTGCTGCTATTGGTGTCTTTGCCATTTGATATGTTTGTTGAAGACCACCAAGACCAGGAATAGGAACAAATAAAATCATTTCTTTATAGGTTCTGTCTGCTTGATATTTACCCCAGTTCTTAAGTTTTTTAGTTAGCTCATCATCATCTGGATCTCCACCTCGTAGCATTGAGTTGATTGCATATATTGCCATAATAATCATTGCTTCTCCTAATGATCTATATACATTTTTAAGAACCATGTTGGCTTTTTCTTCACTATATTCACCCATTTCAGTTAAGCCAAATTCTTTTTTAAACTCAGAACCTAATTCTTTTAACCCTAAAGTTTTTCCAGCTCTTAAACCTAATGCTGATTTACCAACAACAAAATTTATAAACTTCATTAAAGACATATATCTACCTTCTAACCAACCTAAGTTAGCATCGTAGTACATACCTTGGAATCTAGCTCTATATGCAGGCATTGTCCATTTGTGGAACTGTGCAATCATTTTACCTAAGAAGTTAGCCTGTATTACCATTCTATCTTCTCTAGCATAGTTACCATGTATTTGTTTATTTACTTCACGTATATTATTTCTTAATCTTTTAAAATAAGTTCTGTCATAAGCAAACTCTTCTTTAGTTCTAAAGTCTATTACAGTATCAAACCCTTCACGCAGTTTACCTTCTCCTGTTGATCTATCCCAATCAAATGCTTCATCTAAACTTAAAGTTTCTCCTGTCTTACTATTTTTAATCATAGTAGACTTTAATATAGCCATACCAACTTTACTCTGTACCATGTATTCAGCACCCTGGTTGAATGAATAACCAAGCTGAGTAAATCTTTCCCATATTGTTCCTGACTCGGCTCCTCCTGCAACTTCTCGTAAGTCTGCTGCTGCATCCATCATTCTAAAGTAATCAACTAACCATTCCCATTTACTTACAGGTTTAGTTACATCATAATCACTTTTCTTAAGTTGTAAAGTATTTAAAGTTGCAACACGCCCAGCTAAATCTGCAAGCTCACCAGTAACATAACCGGTTCTTCTTATTAGGTTAGGCATTGCTTTAGTTAAAAATTCTTTTTCTGAATCTGCATAGGCTCTTGGTGTAAAATATAATCCACCAATACCCTCAATCCAGTTGTTAACCTGACCTAAAGTTGCGTTATTAATATTACCAAAGATGTTAAATGCAACATATGTAAGAGATGATAAGTTAATTACTGCATTAGTAATATTATCTACAGCACCTTTTGTAACTTCTGCATTATCATAGTACACCATTTTCATATAGTGATGTGCTCTTCTTGCAGCATTACTTTGTAATCCTTGATAATTTTTCTTACCAGTTTCTTGAGTTACAAAACCTTTAGCTTTGTCATAAGCTTTAGCAAGTAAAGATCCTGAGTCTGGTGTAGTATAAGTTCTCATTTCAATAGCCTTAACCATGGCTTGTAATGTACCTTCTACTTCTCCCATAACTTCAAAGTTTTCTGCCATTTTTGAAAACTTCAATAAGCTGGTAGTCATATCAGTACTTATCTCACCAAGAGTAGGTTGAGATCTCAACTTTACTGCTTGTGCTTGTAATTTTGCTTTTTCTTTAGCATATTGATTTGCAGTTATTGCACCATCAACTCTTTTAGCTTTTAAATCTGCTAGTTTATTATAAACAACTTCTAAAGCATCTTCTGCTCTTGCATTACCTGTATAAAATACTGGTAATGTGTCAACTAGATTACCTTCTTTATTTACCAGAACCATTTTTTGCTCTGATGTTTCTACAAATAAGTTCTTAATGCTTCTTAAGAAATTAGGTATAAGCTTTACAAAATAAGAAGGTTTAGCCTTTACTTCATCTGCAAAGTTATTTCTAACTATAGGTACCTTACCTAGCATCTGACCTCTTGTTGCTCTTGGTAGTTTGTCTAGTAACTCTTCATAGTTTCTAACAAACATTTCATAGTATGCCTTTCTAGCTTCTCCTAATGCATCTTTAGGATTCATAATTGCTTGATACTTTTCACTTAACAAGCTTTTCTCTTGTCCTGTTTTTGGGTCTATGTAGCTATCTTTTACTTCTACATATTCAGGTTTTACTGCATCAGGATATTTTTGATTTTCTTTAATGGCACCAGTTGGGTTACCATTGTTTTGGTACATCTTAGTATAAGAAACTTCTTGGTAGTACTTTGCTCTAAATGCATTGTATGCAACATTATCAGCACCTCTTTTCTTTACCCATCTACCACCTTCACCATTACTATACGGTTGGAAATACTCAAAGTTTTTTCTAGCATCTATAAACTCTTGCTTATACTGATGATATCTTCCTGATCCTAATTCACCATTCTCATATGACTCTGGTGACATAAAATCTCTAAATGCTTTCTTTTTAAGATAAAGGTCTTTATTAAACTCTACTTCTTTTGGATTAGCATTTTCTAAAGAATATATAGGGTAATACTCATAAGGTTTTCCATTTTCATCATAAAGTACACCACGGAGCTCTTGCTTCATTGTATTATACTCCTGACCTATACGTTGTACATATAGACCTGTAAAGTCACCATTCTCATCATACTCTAACATCCAATCATATAGCTTGTTAACATCCTTTTCAGGTGATAGCCTTTGAAGAGTTTGACCTGCAGTTAGTAATTCTTTCTCTCTTTTTTCTACTCTATCTAAAAACTCTTGTCTCTGGAACTTTACTATCTTGTCCATAGTTGCAAGAATAGCATCTTTATTTGTAGATAAGTCTCTACTATATAGGTCTGTTTTGCTGATGTCTGGTGCTAAATCTCTTACTAAAGATCTAAGATCAGCAAGTGTAAATTCCATTCCACCATGAGATTGTATTACTACATCCTCATCTTTCTTTGTGCCTTGAAAAGCATAATCTTTAATTACTTTTTCTACATAATCTAAGATTGCGTCATTTACTAATCCTTGACCTTTCCCTGATTTGCTTACAACTTTAGTACCTAAGAGCTTTCTTAATTCTATTTCCATGCTACTCACTAGAGATCTTTGAGTTGCATTAAGTTCTTTATTGTCAGTTATTTCATACAGACCCTCAAAAGTTTCTAAGAACCTTTGAAAGTTTAATACATAGTTTATATACTTAGGATCTGATAAGTTTTTTGGATCATTAATATATGCAGAGAAAGACTTCATTTGTCTAAGAGCATCTTGAAGTAATCTTGTATATACAGTTGATCTAGCTACAGGACCTTCTGCTCTAGCTACACTAATCATTCCTATTGTACTAGCTATCTGTTCTCTAGCTTCTTCTCCTTGTCTGTCCATAAAGACATTATTCTGCGCTAGATCAAATGCTTTTTGTTTTTCAATTAGAGCAACTTCATAGCTTTCTAAAGCTCCTGCTATAGTACTTAGTGCAGGATATTCTGCTGGGTCTATATTTTCTGCTTGTCCTTCAAGCTCATCTATCTGTTGTTCAGTCTTATATATTTGTTCTTCTGCATCTTTAATAACCTGTTGATCAATTTCTTCTTGCTTAGCTAAAACATCTGCATCAGGGATTAGCATATCAACCTTATCAAGATTTTGCATAGTAGCATGATTACCATGACCATTAAACTTAAGTTTGTTTCCTTTGTAGCTTGTATGTAGACTAACTAAAGAATCCTCACCATAAGCCATTTCATAACCCATGTTCTCAACAAGCCTTCTGATAATATTTAATTCAAGAGAGTCTTGTACATACTGCGTTAATGAAGTTTCACCAGATACCTGACTATACAATCCATCTTTATCTATCTCTACTTTTGTGGTATAGTATGGGCTTGTTCTTTCATATGCAGCTTTTGCAACACCTGTTAAACTTTGTATCCAACGTTTTGGATCTGTAGTTACAACAGTATCTTTATGCATTTGAACTTGTAACACTTTAAATTTTCCTGACTCAGTAATGAGAACTATATCTGCCTGAGCTGCAATTTGAGTTGCTTTATCATGAAACACAACATTGGTTAAGAGAACATCTCTAGGTTCTCTAATGGTTTCAATCTGACCTACTATATTATTAAATGTTTGCTCTGCTATTGCTTCATCTATATTTGATAGTTGATCTTTTATATCTGCAAATGTTTTTGCTCCAGCTATAGCATCAAGCATAATTTTTACATCTCCTCTTAATGCTTTAGTACCTTGATCTTCTTTAATACCCACGGCTTCTTTGGCAGATATATAAGGAGTTCTGCTTGATGGGTCATCAGATAAATTATAAAATTTACCATCTTCTTTGTTTAAAATAACAAGATCTTCTGAATTATATTCTAATTGTCTTGAACCAGACAAAGTATCTGAAACGTTTTTACTCTCACTAACATTATGGAATAGTCTATCTATTGTTCTGTTTTGTATATCTCTACCTTGAGACTTTGCAACATTAACAATTTTCTTTTTCTCTGGGCTTAGACTATATCTTACCTTTCCTGTTTTGGGAACCTGGTAATCAAATCTAATACCTTCTGTGTTTAATAATTTTGCTATGTCAGTAAGTGTTGCATTAGGAGATATATTATCTACACTAATTACACCAGTCATAGCCTGTTGAAGATTGACTATAATATTCTTAAACCATTCTAAAAGATCTGTAATTAATTGTTTGAATCTTCTAGTTGGTGTTTTTTCATACTCATTATTAAAATGTCTAGATAGTGCTTGGGTTAAAACTTCAATGTCTCTATCCTCTGCAGTAAACTTTCTGTCTTTATTATATGAATCTATTATTTGCTGTGTTAACTCTGGAAAGTTTCTTTTAGCTTCTGCCAGTAATCCTTCAAACAAAGCAATGTTATCAATTTTAATAGCATCAATAAAAGGGTGTAAGATTTCTTCTATAGCCGTCTCATCTGTAACTCTTCCTTTTATAAGTACAGCATAACCTTGATAGTAAAAAGAATTTACTTTATTAAAAGGTACTTGATTAGGTAGAAGATCATAGATTTCTTTTGCTTCCTTAACTGACATTAATTTTACATTAATATCAGGGAACATCTTCATTAGGTGCATAACAACCTTTCTTGCTCTAGGCGTATCCCAAGATCTTGAAACCTCAAGCATATCTTTATTACTAAATAAGCTTGAGTCAATACTAACAGCATATGTCTTTGCTGTTTTTCTTAATACTACAGAGTCTCTAGATATATTATTTACACTTAGGTATTCATATAATCTATCTATGTTTGATTGAATCAAATCTTTATCTGTAGCTAAAGTTTCTGGGTTTGTGTTTACAATATAGTATTCTCCATTATAGCTGTGTATAATACTTTGTCTTCTAAGGTTATTCAATAATGCTTCACCAAAGTCTCTTTGCTTAAGGTTAAATGCAATCTTGTTTTTTCTTAAAAGATCTGCTGCCTGCTCAGTAGTAGGTATAGACTCAGTATTATTAAATGCTTGATACTGATCAATAACATTACCTGTTACCAAATCAGTTTTATAAACATTCTTTAATGCTTGATACTCTACTGTATTTTTATTATGACATCTACTCATCTTAATTTATTTACCTAATATACATCTTTTAATATTATCTATAAAGGATTCTTCATCTGCAAAATCTGTTGTTGGTCCTTCATATGCCTCTACCATATCCTCTAAAGTTCCTAGACTATTATTCTCAAGCATTTCTTGATCTTGTAAAACCTCAGCATTTGTAAAGCCTAATGCAAATATACTATTATAAAATTCAGTAATTGCAGGATACTTATCTTGTAATTCAGCTTCAAGCAAATCTAATTGCTCAGCCTTTTGTTCTGAAACTTCAGGTATACTAACTTTAGCTTCCTCTACATTCTCAGCTTGATCTACAACTTCTTCTGGTTTTAATCCTAATAAATCATTTAGTCCAGCTTGACTAATATTTATTGCACCATCACTTTCATCTATAATGCCCACTGAGTTTTCATCCGCAACTATATCAGCTCTATCATTACTTAATATCTTTGCTGAAACAGATGTATTATTTTTAAACTGGATATTTTGTAAGGCACTTTCTGAAGGTTCAAAACTGTTATCAACACCCGCAAATTCATTTGTTCCATAACCAATCTCTTCTTTATTTTGGATGTTGTATTTAACTTGGTTGTAAGTATCACGCTCACCAAACATAAACCCAATACCATTTTGATAATTAGATCCCATAGTCTCAATAAGATTATATCTATATGATCTAGCATTTTCAGAAGGTTCTATTTTAAACGTTAGATAACTTGTTTTATCAAAACCTTTGGCAAGATCCTGAACTGTGTTAACCACTCTAATATACTTAGGTTGATCTTCAAAGTCAAAGTTTTCTTGTTTTGGATCTGCTGTAGATATAAATGCTGCTTTATCATTTGTTAATGATCCTCTCATACCTCTAACTTGTTTCTCTACATCAGACTCAAAAATCTGTACTTGTTTAAGTTTAGGTCCTGTAACGTTAGATGACAAATATCCATCTTCTAGTTCATTATATAATTCTTCCTTGCTTAATCCAAAAGTTTCTTCATAACCTCTATCATTTAAAAATGTTTCTTTTACAGTATTGATATGAGTTAAGTAACCATCAATAACAAAAGGAGATATAGCATCTAATAAAGTACCACTCTTAAGTTGTAATCCATCTTTTACCATTATATAATTTACAATAGTCATTGCATCTGCTCTTGTAGCTGGATCACCATATAACTTTGCAAAGGAAGTTTGAAGATCTATCTTTTGTAATTTATTCAACTTTCTCCAGGTATTAGCCTGTAATAAATTTAAACCTGATCTGTTGTTTTCATTTTGTATTGGTAATACTTGCAAGAACTGATTTAAGAAAAAGTTATTTGGGTCAGAAATTTTTAATCTATTTACTGCAGTATAAATATTAAAATTACCTCCAGGATAAATTAATGCATTTGTAAGTGTTCCTGCTTCTTTTTCTTTGGTGTTACCTACATTATGTTTGTATGCCTTTATAGTAAAGTAAGAAAGTAAATCTCTTTTTATACTTTGTTCAACATCATTATTAAATGCTAAATTGTCTGTATCAAAACTTACAGCTAACTTATCATAGAATTCATTCATCACATCTGTTCCTGTAATAAATGTCACAGGTATTAATTCATCTGCAAGTTGATTAAATACTTCTAAAGATGAGCTTACCCAGCTATCTTGAAGAATTGGTGTAATATCTAATAAAGGTGGTACTTCTAAGGCTGAAGGTCTTAACCCTAGTTCTTCAAACTTATCAATTTTCTCTTCTATGTCAGACAAATTCTTACCAATACCATTACCAGATATTCCAGTAAGTGCTTCTAATTTTCCTGCAAATTGAGATATAGAAGCAACTTTATATAAAATGCTTAGAATTTCTCTTTCATTTCTAAGTTCTAAAGTTTCTCCTTCCACGTTAGCAGCTAGCATATCTTCATTTACATCTTTATATGCAAGACCTTTTGTATTCAAATCTATATTAACATCTAAGATTCTATCTTTTATAAGAGCTGCAAACCCTTTATCAAACTTTTGTTTTTTGTTAGCAGCTTTATCAAATAGATCTCTTGCTATTTTTGTATTTAATAGTAGTACTGCATCTTCAAGTGGTACACCCATAGCAACCATAGTTGTAGCAATAGCTACTGCTTGTTTATGCATACCAAGTTTAGCTACATAGTTGAACTTTGCATTATCTGTTAACATGGTAACTATAGATGATATTACATCTTGTTTTCTTTGACCATCTCTAACTTCTAGCGTATCAAACCCTTTATAAAATTTACCGTTTAAACTAAATTGAACTCTTGGATCTAACTGTATTCCATACTCAGTTAATAAACTTAAGTATAAGTTAGGAGATACAGCTCTACCAATAGCAGCACCTTTATTATTTTCAAATGATAGTGTCTTACCATATATATCATCTACATCCACATTATCTGCACTCTTGCTCTCAACGTATTTAGAAGCCAAAGATTTTAAGTTATTATATGCTGCTTCTACTGCTGCTAAGGCCGCAGGTGTTGTAGAAATATCTTGCATACCTTCATTACCAAGTAAGTTAATTCTATAATCTAAAATCTGGTTATCAAGTGGTGCACTATAAGGCTCACCATATTCACCTTTATATTTAGCATACTCAAGTTGAGTTTTAGGCAAGCCTAATCTTTGTATTGCCTTTATACTTCTGTCTGACCAACCTAAATCATTTAAATCAAGTGTCTCAGCAGAATCATCTAACCTTGACCCTTGTCTATCAAAAGATTTTACTGCCTCAGAATAAATAGTATCTTCATTTACCTTTTTGTTGATATAAGCAACATAGTCTTGGAACTCTCTTCCTTTTGTTTCACCGTAAGCATCAAAAGTTTTTGTTTCAGAGTTATAATAGTAATCTTTTATTTGTGTGTATAGCTTATCAATATCAAAGTCAGCACCAGATACTTCAACCAATTCAGCAGGAAATACTGCTGATGAACCATAATATACTGGTAAGAAATCAACCATTTTAATATTTATAGCAGAATGCTTATCCTGTGAAGGAATTCTAACACCAAACATTTTTGCAACCACCTCTGGTATAGCACCACCTTTTTCACTAATCTGTTCATATACTTCTTTTGAGTGTGCTGGTATTAATGCTTCACTATATACTAGGCCAGTTGCTTTTCCAGTCTTATCATACTCTTTAAGGTTATATCTCAATCTATCATAAACAACTATACCTTCTTTTGGAATAGTAAGACCTTTGAGACCTTCTACTGTTAGATCACTATTAACCTTAACACCTTTAGAATCTATTTCTCTTATTACTTCTGATCTACCCAAAGAACCATCAGCTTCTAAACTATATACTCTTCTTAGTACACGGACTCCATAGTCAGACACCAAGGCAAAACTATGACCCGGTATTTTTTCCTGGAATACTCCTTTATTAAAGTAACTTAAAAACAACTGCTCTGCCTTAGCAATAGCAATAGGGTTGTTGACATCAAAGTTAGGTTCATTAGTCTCAGGGTTAATTGAGAACATTTCTATTAAGTTACTACTAGACTTGCTTGCCTTTAAAGAATTTTGTGCATACTCAAAGAAAGACGCTAAGTTTGCAGTAATCTTTCCTTGTTTTCTACTTAAATCTAACTCAGACAATGCACCCTCAAAAGTAAAAATCAAGTTTCTTTTGTTCTTAAACTTTAAGAATAATCTTTTTCTAATAGCATTGTTGTATGCTCTTTTAACGTCAGCAATGTCTTTGATCTCAGGCATACCCTCTATAGTCACAGGGGTACTATCAACTTGCTCACCTGTAATCAACATTTTAATCTGACTTAATTCAGTAATTTGGTTTTTGTTTGATGGGTTAACAACTTGCAAACCAAAGTCTCTAGCACTAATAATAGAAGAAGGTGCATTAATACCACGTGTATTATCAACTAAGTTTTGCTTAAGCATTTTAAATGCACTCTCAGGTGCTGCAATAGCTGGAGAATTATTTTCTTTCTCTATTGCTTCCATATTATCTAATAAAATATGAAGCTCTTCACTGCCTGGTTTTGCATCCCATATAATATTACCTTCTACATCTCTTCTTCCTGTATCTACAGAAGTAAGTTGTCTTGTAAGCATAGTACCGGACATCTTAATAAACTGCTCTCCGTCAAAGTGTACAAACTTTTTAGAGTTGAACATTCCATCCTGTGCTACTAAACCTTGAGGTCCAAATATTTCTTCAGAAGTAAGTTGCTCCCCTCTTTCTATTTTGTTTAGCATGTCAGCTTGTGCTTGACTTAATTTTCCTAAGCCAAACCAAAATTGTCTAAATGCTCTTGGAGTTAAATACATTTGTGCATCTGCACGGTCTATATTGTTTCCAGAAAAGTCTGAAACAATAGTTGGTTCATTAAAAGCAAGAACATTAATTTTTTCTGTTGGTGCAGTTACACCTTTTGCAGAATCAGTGAGAGGTGTATAAACACTATCAAAAGCAGCATTCATACCTTTTGCTCTTTTAATTTTGTCTACACTATCCTTAAGTATTCTAGCTTGATCTCCTAACAATAATTCATTTAGTGATTTAGTATTTATATAATCATTAAAGAATACTTGTCTAAGGTTATATTCTAAATCTGCTCTAAGATTCAATGCTTGTGATGCTTCTATTGCTAAAGCTCTTGCCTCACCTTGTTTATCTAGTACAATACCTTTCTTGAGATCTGTATTTATAAGGTCATTTATTTCATACTGTTCTATTAAAGTTTTAAATCTGTTGTACTTTGCTTCTAAACCAGATCTCACAACTTTATCCAAAAATTGTGACTTAGAAAATCCTGCTAGCTTTAATGCTTGATCAAAAGAAACATCTTGATCTTGATTTGTTGCAGACAATTCTAATTGTCTCTTTGTTGCTTGATTTTCATTACCTAAAAAGAATTGCTCATTATTAAAGAAAACATTAGCTCTTTGTACATCACCTACATTATAACCAGTTATTCTTTCCTTAGTCTTAGTTTCCTCATTGTTTTCTCTTTTAATACGGTTGTATTCATTCTCTATAGAATCATATATAACATTTAATACTTCCGTAGTTATAGCAGCATCTTTACCAGATACAGCTTTTATAACAGGCAATGAAGCTAAATCACCAGTGTTAGAAGCCTCAAGTACTCTTATTAATAATGGTGCAGTAGCTACCATTATAGTTCCACCTGCTTCTGTTTCTACAGCAACTTCACTTTTTAGTTTGTTGTTTTTAGGATTAAAGTCTAACGTATAATTGTTAATAAGGTTTGTTATAAACTGCTTAGGGGTATAACTACCATACTCTGTAGTATTAAGTATACCATCTATAAATGCATCATAATCTGCTTCTCTATCTAGAGTTTCTACAAGCTTAGTACCAGATATTCTTTTTACAGCTAATAGATTGCTATTACCCATACTTTCAAATGCTGGATTATTTAACAAGTAGTTATTGCTTAAATACGGTAACTCAATTAATTTTTGTCTTTCATTTGCTTTATTTAATGCAGCAACACGTCTTAAGTTAAATGTTGGTTTTTGATGTGCATTAACCATATCACCATTAACATTAGTAAATACAGATAAACCAATACTTTCATCAAAGATAGCATTGTTAATAGCCATCTTTCTAATCTTAGATGTAGCACCCTCTTCAGAGTATAGGTCTACATCTTTATTTATTAGATCTCTTATAAAATATAAATCAGCTGCTGATACAGGATCTGCTGTTTCATTAAAGTTTAATAACATCTGTTGACTAGAAGACCCAGCTCCAATAGCTCTTATAATGCTATACTTAACATATAAAGGACTTAATTTAATTCCTACTGTGTCAAAAATATTTTGTGAAATATCTACAGATCTTTGTTGCAATACCTCATCTGTTATTGTCTCAGTACCAAGAAGCTGTGTTCTAAATGCACTTAAAGAATCAGTGGCTTGCTTTTTCTTTCTTAAATCTAATTTCCACTGTTCACTTAATGTTATGTAAGCTTGACCCCAAACGTCTGTCTGAGTATGAACATCATCTCTTTCTGCTGCAGAATATGTAATTACATTTCCTGACTCATCCATCTGTTGGAATAACCACTCAACTCTAAAGTTTGTAAATGCTTTTGTTATCTGATTAAACAGTAATGGATCTTTAATATTTTCTGGTAAAGTCATTTGACTTACATCTACACCATAAGGTATACCTATATCCTCAAACATCTTTTTAACAACACCTTTTGTATTAGGATTATCTTGTGAAAACAAATACATTGCTTGTAAAATCTCTAAAGGATCTTCTAGAGACTTAACAGATTTTAGTATACCGTTATATACACTGTATACATCAATAGGTACAATTAAAGGTTCTCCATTTGTAAGTTCCGTATTACCAAAAATATCTGTTTGCTCTTTTGTTATCGTTGCTAGATAGCCTCTAATATATGTAGGTAGTGAACTAAACCCACCATTCATGTAAGCCTCTTTACCAAACTGAGTTACATTTCTTAAACCATCTTGGTTCTCATAATCTTCTTCTGCTAACTCTTGTTGCTGCTTCTGTACATCTATAATATCTAACACATCCATAACAGCCTTATAGATAGGTTGACTTTCTATATTAGCAAACAAGTCATAGTTTATAGCTTGGTATACTTGATTTAATTTTTCTATTCTTAAAAGGTCAGAAGGTGTAGTACCAGATAACAAAGCCTCATTTGCTGGGTTATTAGGATCATACAAATCAGAGAAATCATTTAATATATCCTCTAGTATTTGATTATTACTTTTCTGATTACCTTCATCATCTAAATAATAGTTTGGATCTTTTTTTCTTCTGATGTAGTTAGCTGCAATAGTTAAAGCTAAGTTATTAGCAATGTTACTATCTAAATATAATCTACCTTTTGATCCATTAACTTGTACTGCCTCATATGGTAATAATGCATTAGCTACTACAATAGCTGGTCCAGGTTGCATAGTAAAGTCATTAGCAACCACAGATGCATCTGCAAACTTACCTGAGTCAATCTTTTCAAATAAAGTTTGTAGTTCTGTTTTGGAATAAGATCCAAATACAGCTTTAATCCATTCAAGTATTTTGTTAAAGAATGATTTTATAATACTATCTGTCTTAGTACTTGTAGGATCAGTCTTAAATAATTCAAACTGATCTGCCATGTACTCTTCATAGTATTCTTTCTCAAGTTGTTCTTGAGTCATGTCCTTATAAGTATCAGCAGAGTTTCTAAACTTAATTAGTTCTTTCTGTATACTCTTACCTTCTTTTCTTAGCTCTGCTCTCTTCTCTTTCTTAGCAATAGCTTGTAAACGTTTTTGCTCTTCTGGTGTTAGTAGCATTCTGTATACACCATGGAAAGCTTCATGGTATCTAAATGGATTTGTTGCTCCAGTATAAATAGTACCACTCTCACGTAATCCA
>Ga0213860_10000384_pt1 | contig 17764 bp, 27 predicted proteins | sample PICome_3_FD_160118 | JGI IMG/M metagenome (GOLD analysis project Ga0213860, IMG submission 160118) | Coastal seawater microbial communities near Pivers Island, North Carolina, United States - PICO550 | ecosystem: Environmental > Aquatic > Marine > Coastal | place: USA: North Carolina...
TGTCTACTCGGCGAGGCGCAGTGTTTGTTAGCTTCTTTTCAGACTTTAGGGCGGCCCTCCCAGATCACTTTGAAAGGGTTGCTGAAGAAAACGGTTTGCTTCCTGGAGGTGACAAGGACATGCAGGTGTTGCAGGAAATGAGCGATGCAAAAGATTTGTACTTATCTTTCGTTGCTGTTTTGTCTAACGGCAATGAGGCGGTTCCTAACATTGTGGATGCAGACTACTTGTTTGCAGCTTACATGAGCGGAGACAAAGCTAGGTTTGAGCTCGCTCTTCAGCAGATAGAAAAGATTGGAGACTACAGAGGCATTCAGGGCAGACCAGACAGGTCTGATCAGCACGCTGGAGGAATAAGAGATCTTGTGGAAATTTACGAGACCGTTGATGACTTCAAGGGGCACTTGCTCGCTCCTGCTGGACAAAACAGAGCTAAGCCTACCGCGAGATCTGTAAATAATCAAGCTGAGGTTTGGTGCATGCAAAAAGGCAACATCTTTGGAAGCGGACCTAAGATTGGTGCATTCATGGCCAACCTTCTTGGAAATGAAGATGTACTTGCTCAGGACTCTCACTTCACTAGAGAAATGCACAGAGCAAGGGGCATCAACACAAACTATGACGTAAAGAAAGAGAAGGCCATAATAGAAAAAACCACCAAGTCGCTCGATCAGCTTAAGGAGCTTGGATATCAGATTCCATCTAGGAAACTGAGAAGCGACGACATGATTAGACTTGGCAGGGAAATCCACGCAAAATCAAGGGGAGCAACGGCTGCAGGAAAGGAGAGATCTAAGTCGATGACGCCTATCGAGAAAGAGATATCTAGCTGGTACAGAAATAGCGTCGTGGGCCAACTTCCTACGCAGCCAAGGAACCTTCAAGAGAGACACCTTAACTACACGATTACCAAGCAGTTAGCAGACCGACTCGGCGTCAGTGTTGCCGCTGTGCAGCAACTTATGTTCTACGACAACCACTTGCTCCAGCAGGTGTTTGGAAGAGGTGCTGCGTCGGAAGACCTTACGTTTAAGGATATTCTTGATCAAGGCCACTACACAAATCTCGAAAACGCAGTCCCTACGGATCTTGCTAACGAAAGATTGAAGGCAAGAGACGCACAGCTTAGACAGGAGATAACTTCAAGAGATCTTGCGGGCTCTGCTCCGATGCCAACTGACAACCACACTGTTTCAGAGCTCGTTGGCGATGCAGATTCTCAGATAGAATTTGCGCCACTGTTTGACGGATCGAGAAAGATTCAAAAGAGTCAGGAGGCACAGAAGATAACCCCAACTAGAGGTCCCCTCAGAGAAGGAGGAGGTTGGTTCCTGCGAGGTGAATCTGGCATGGGTAAGGCTAGTGTCGTAACTATGGCTAGAGCAGACCTGTCTAATCCAGGGATAGACGGCGCGATTACGGGGGAAGTAACCGACTCAAAGGTTGGCTTAAAGGAATCTGCAAAAGTAGAGATCGTAGAGGCTTTGGAGCTTGACTTGATAAACGGAAAGTACTACTCTGGAAACCATCAGGTTATTGCGGCTGACAACGTAACGATGGTTGGTCCGCTTGTGTTTGCTTCTGGAGAGATCACATACAGTGACGACGTGGCTTGGGCTAACGCTGAAGACATGACAGAGAACCAGGAGAGATACGCTGGTGACTCTGCGTTCGAATCTGAAGTTGCAGAAGCTATGAAGACTGAGGGTCTGTCAAGAGAGGAGGCTGAGATACTCGTGCTAGATGGCAGGCCGATGCCTATGTACTCTAAGCTTAGAGGGACAGCAGACAGAGTGAGCAACTCCAGCCTTTATAGTGATGACCTTAGGAAGGCCGTGGAGCAGAACCCAGACAATTATTTCGAGAGATCTTCTCTTAACGACATGAAGAATGCGATGGCTCACATGACGACGCCAGAGCTTCTTTCCTACATGCGCAGCGATAAGCTTGGAGAGCTAAAGACAGACGAGAACTACGGCCCTCTTGCTACGATTACACTCATCAACAGGTATCACCAAGCAGGCGATACTGAGTCTGCTGCTGCTTTGATCAACGATTTGGCGACGACAGGAACTAACGTTGGTCGCTTGCTCAGACAATTTGCAGAGCTCAAAACTTCTTCTCCAGAGTCTATGGCTTCAACCATTATCAATATGGCTGAGAGAAATGGGAAAAAACTTGCTGACGGACCGAAGAATCAAATTAACGAGCAGTCAAGGATTGTCTTTGAGATGTACAAAAAGTCTCAGGACCTCTTTGCAAGAGGACAGCAAGGAGAGGATGTTTGGGATGAATACCAGAAGTCCCTTAAGGCTTTGGCCACAGCAGAAAAGGACCTTGATATTTTGGCAAACAAAAACATTGAAAGGTCTTGGGGTGAGCTGTTTAGAACCACTATTCAGGGTAACCTTCTCACTCCTATGTCACAGTCCACAAACGTGGTGGCCAACCTATCTAACTTCATTCCGAAGACAATGGTTGACGTTACTGCGTACCCAATGGAAAAGATACTGGCTTCAGCTTTCCCTGATTGGTATGGAAAGAACGCAGGAGCAGAGCGCCAGATGAGCATGTCTGCTTACTTGTACGGAATGAAGCGGTTTGGGGCTGGATTTATGGAATCTCTTGACGAGATCGCCACAGGAAAAAGATCTCAAGACTTAACCGAGTGGAGAATTGGTAGAAGCATGATGCCTCTTCACTCTCTCATGGCCTTTGCTGGGTCTGACCTGCCACAGGCTAAAAGTGTGGCTGGAGACATCAATCAGAGGGCAAAACTTCTATTCCAGGGCACTTTTGGAGCCCCAGCGGAAGGCATGTTCAGGCTGCTTGGTCTTGGAGACACGCCTTTCAGGAGGTATGCTGAAGGTTTAGAGCTTATGGAGATCGGAAGAGCCAGAGGCCTTGAGGGTAAGGAACTTGATCAGTTCCTGAAGTTCCCTCCTCAGGACGTTCTCGATCAGGCGAAAAAGCGCGGTCTTCAGTTTACGTTCCAAGACAGCTCTTCTTTGGCTCAGACAGCTGAGTTCACAATCGGTGCCCTTGCCAGAGGGTTCGGGAAGCCATTTAAAAACGTCCCTGGGTTTGACGGAGAAGACTTCTTCAACACAATCATTCGAATGAATGTGCCATACGTGAGAACTCCAGCAAACCTGCTTGAAGAAACCCTTACGTACGCATCGCCTGCAATCGCTATGGCAAGAACAGGCAAGCACCTTCTCGAAGGCAACCCACGAGCAGCATCAGAAAACTTTGCCAAGGGCATGATCGGGCAGACGGTCACTATGACCTCGATGTACTTGATTGCAAACGGCCTCGTTTCTGGGCCTCCAGATGACGACAAGGCGGTTAGAAGTCTTCAGTACGACACGTTCCCTCCAAACTGCATAAATGTAAGCGGATTGAAGAGGCTTCTGGAAGGTGGAGATCCTGCCTACCAAGAGGGCGATGAGTTTAGAAACTATCAAAAGCTCGGGATCTTCGGAGGAATCATGGGGGCTGCAGCGTCGTCTACAAACAAGCAGGCAGCGGAGGAGATCATAAAAGACCCATTTAGCGGTACGGAACTGTTTAAGAGAACCTTTGGTTTCGATAACGTAGCCACGTTGAGCTACATGATGGATCAGAGCTTCTTGCAGGGACTCAACAGCTCACTTCAGGTTTTGGCCATCTCCAATCCAGACGAAGCAGAAAGAGCTTGGAGCCAGTGGGCTGAGGGCATGTTTAAGTCTGGCTCTGCAGTTGTGCTGCCTAACACGCTGTCAGCAATCAACAGGTCTCAAAGAGAATACTTGCCAGACATGAGAAGCTCTTCTATGGGGGACAGACTTGAGAACACGATAAGAGATAGAATGTTTATGACTTCAGAGCTTCCTGTCAGATATAACTGGAAGGGCGAGCCTATCAAGCAAACTCCTGACGGGGCTGGGCCTGTAGCTTATCAGTTCTTTGATGTCACGAAGGCTAGAGAAGGCTCTGCTGATCCTGTGTCAATGGAGGCTCTTAGAATCTTCCAAGAGACTGGGGAGACCATCAAGCCCCTCGACATCCCTTACTTTGCTTCTAGCGTATTTAGAAACATAAAGACTCCTTCGTTTACGAGAGGAAAGGCTAAGAAGGCTTATAAAGCTGGAAAGAAGTATGAGTTTGTAGAGTCAGGACAGGAGTTTAAAATGAAGCTTAACGCTGAGCAGGTCAACGAAGCCTTGAAGCTTGCTGCCTCTCTCAGGTTCCAGGAATGCACAGATTTTGTTCAGAGCGAGAAGTACAAGAACATGACGGACGAAGAAAGAATAGGTGCCTTTGAAGACATTAACGCCAAGTACAATGGTCTTGTAGAGTTTGATCCGAAAGGCAACTTCATGCCTCACACTGTTTATTTAATGGATCTCTTTGAAAAAGAGTATCAAAAAAGATTGAAAGATGGCGAGTTCGAAACCGATTAAAGAAACAAAGCTTGGCCAGTGGCTAAAGGGTAAGGCCCCAAAGGTTCTAGACGTAGTTGGAGACCTCCTTCCAGATAAGGGGGCGCTCGGCGTCGTCAAGAACTTGCTGGACAAAGAGCCTGATGTAGACCCTGCCGAAGCAAAGGCTGTGATTGAAGCAGAGGTAGAATTTCAGAACAACGTAACTGAAAGATGGAAGGCAGACATGGGAAGCGATGTGAAGCTCGCAAAGCTGATCAGGCCAGTAACTCTTATCTGTCTGATGGTCATGTTTATGGGCACAATGGTTGCAGACTCTCTTGATAACCTGCCTTTTAACGTAAAAGATAGTTATGTATCTTTGCTTGAGATACTTATGCTGACTGCTTTCGGTGCGTATTTTGCTGGAAGAACTATCGAAAAGACAAGAAAGTAACATGCCAGATAAAAAAACATCCACTCTTTCTCCTGAAGAATATCAGAGGAGACTTCTTGAGGCCATAAAAAAGTACGGTGAGGACGCTGCGTTGGCATTTGATCCAGATACGGAAACTTTTAGCCCAGGAACAACGTGGCTAGACGCAGCTGAGGTTGAAGAAAAGTTTGTTCCTAACACAAAGGAGGAGGCTGACGCATATAAAAACCTTGGCGTAGAGGGAGCTCTTGAGATGAGAGCAATGCAAAAAGGGATTACTGGAGATCGAAATAAGTTTGCAGAAGAATATATGGTCCCAGCTGCGGAAGTGATTGTCAATGCAAGCAGCATAGGCAAAGGCGCTCAAATCGGAGCTAAGGGTATACAGGCTTTGACCACAGCCTCAAGGCCTTTTAGAAAGTGGCTGGTGAAGCAGATAGCCAAAAAGTCTGGTCAATTAGCTGGTAAGAAAGGAACGCAGTATTCTGGAGAGATAGTAGAAGCTGCAGGCCTTGGGAGCGGAGGCAACACCGTGAGCGCCAAACTCATGAACCGCATAAAAAACAGATACAGATAAGATGCAAGAGTACCTGTCACATTTTGAATTTTTTGTAGTTGCTGGATCGCTCGTTGGGGCGTGGATTAAATTTCAGGCGGACTACAACAAACTATCCTCTAGAGTACATGCCCTCGAAGCAGACAACGCAGAGTTCAAGGACGACGTCAAGCAGTTGCTCAAGGACATCCAAGAAATCAAGCTGCTTCTTGCCAAGAACCAGATGCAATGAAGCTCGATGACAGCACCAATGTCGGTATAAACATCAAGTGGCTCATACAGATTGTTGTGGGAGTCGGTGCCGCTGTCACCCTGTACTTTACGATTATGTCTTCGCTCAGTCATCTTGAGATAGAGACCATGCGCCATAATCAGGAGATCGAGCTCAACTCCGAGTTTAGAATCAAATGGCCCAGAGGGGAGATGGGAAGCCTTCCTGATGATGCTGAGCAAAACCTCCGTCTCAACCACTTAGAAAGAGACGTAGATCAGCTTCAGGCGCTTGTCGATGAGCTAAGACAAAAGAACTGCGATTAAACCCAAGTAACCTTAATCGTCAGGGCTTTGCCCTTCAGATCGTGGAACTCTGATCGAACCATTTCTTCGATGATTGGGTACAGGTAGCAGTGAAATACCTCTTCTTCATTGGTCTCTGTAAAGATCCTTTGAAACCCATTATCGTTGATGCCAGCATCGACGTGGACGAACTTGAAATCTTTAGAGACCACAGCTTTTACCACTTGGTGGTATTCGTTGTTCCTCTCTTTCATACGTCCTTTTACGTCACATAACGTAGTAATGTTACACTTGAGTTCATTCATGAGGCGAAGTTACCCGAGCGCCTCGTAGAGACCAAGTATAACGCATATAAAGATGATTATGTGGTAAAGAAAAAGAGGGAGGCCGAAGCCCCCCTCTCAAGGTTGCGAAGTTCCACAGCAATTATCCCTGTGTAACGGAGCCAAGATAATACATTTGACTCACCCAGCATCTATCTATCCTTTTCATCGTACTGGGCATGCTCCTCCTTCACAATCTGCGATGTCAATGTCCTCCATGTTGAGCTGATTGAGACCCGTAATCGGAGTCACAGACTCGCTCATCTCCTTCCACTTCCAGTACGTGATCTCTTCCATGGGGGCCTGATCAAAACCGTGCTCGTTGTGAAGCAAGAAGCTGACACTCTTTACGTTAACGTAGTTCTCTTTAAGCCATGCTTTAATAGCATCTAGCTCTTCTTTCCTATAGTAGATGGTCACGGAAACCGAGTTATCTGACCACTCCGCCTGTAGTCTTTTAATCACCTCAAGCTGATCCACAGCGCTCATATCGTCTGCAAACGTTGTGTTTTCAGGGAAGCTACATGGGAATGAAACGACCACCGTGCTGTGATCTTCCGTTCCGTCGAAGTTGCGTACGTACTCTACGTGATACCCATTGTCTCTGCACACTCCGACCAGCTCACTATCCGCAGCCATTCTAATTCTCCGAATGTAGTACTGGCTGTACCCTGGATGTGCTCCTGGTGTAACGCCAGCAAGTAGAGACAGCGTTCCACTGGGCTTAACTGTAGTAAGTTTAATTGATGTTGGAAATCCGCAAATTCTAGAGTACTCTTTGTCATACGCTCTTAGGTGGGTGTAAACGGAAGAAAGCCAGCTCTTCTGCTCTTCGGTTGCCTGAAGGTATCCAGTTACACCGATTCCCATTCGCATGTTCTTGTGAACGATATCTTCAGTTTCGGGTACAGCACACTTAATGGCCAAGCTATGCTTATTGATGCGGTAGAGCAACGTAGCGACCTCTTTGAGCTCCTTCTCGGTTTCGATGTTCGGGAGATAAATCTCAGCCAAGCAGCAGGTCTCAAACGGAGCAAGACTTTGCTCTGCACAAGGGTTGTACCCCATGACGTCTGGGTCAGGGTATTTAGTCTCACCCGTCCTTCCCATTCTTCGGGAAGAGGTAAGGTTAATGAGTCCGTATGGCTCTCCGTTTCCTTTGTAGCCTTCCCAGAACTCCTCTGGGAGTGTGCTAACATCATCGCACGCCACGCTGTTGTTTGACATGGCCCTCCAGTTTGGGATTCCTCCAAGGTCCCAGCGCTTTGCTCGCAAGTATTCGATGTCGTCATGATCTCCGATTGCAATTTGTGCAGATCGACGGACGTTTCCAGCCACTACGATCTTGCCGATGATATTCATAATGTCCAAGCAGTCAATAGGGCGAAGCCGCTGACCGCTACGTTCGTTTAGGATTCGGTTGATCTCCGCCATGCCCCAGATCAGATCTCCAGGCCCAGACGCAGTTCCCCCGAAACCTTTGATAGGCGATCCAGCTGGCCTTACAAGGGAGGTGTCGTAAGTGAATCCCTTGCCAGTGACAAACGAGGCCTCCATAACCCTGTGCAGAAGCTCAGTCCAGCCCTCTCTAGAGTCTGGCACAATGAAGTCCGCTCCATGATCCTCGATGTGCTTTACAGAAACCTTTTTCTTCACCTTGGGGAGCTGATAAACATGCTCCCTCTGAATGTTGTAACCGACTCCGCTACCAAGCATGAGCATCTCGAAAGCCCAAGTGAATGGTCGGATAGGCTCGTCCACCACAGTGAACGCGCAGTTCTGAAGCGATGGCTAGCCAAGCTTGTCCACGGTCTTGGTTCCAAGCTGCCACAGGAATCGACCAGCGACGGTTCCTTTAAGCTGCATCATCATGCGCTTGATGTCTTGTTGATCCTTCTCGTTGAAGTCGCACTTCAACTGTTTGTTACAGGCCTGGATGACGCGATCAACCGTCTCCTCCCATTCTTCTGTACGTCCCTTGACAGGGCGGGCATAGGTACGCTTGTATGTGGCGTAGCCGACCTCGCCCCAGGGAATAAACTCTGGGTTATAACTCATTTTTTAAGGTTTAGATTTTAAAAAAGCGGACGGCTAAGATAGTCAATATTTCTTGTCGTACGCCCAGACTCTGTAAGAGAGTAAGCTCTTGAGATCGTGTAACTTAAGTATTGTTATCACATCCTCTCGATCTTTTCGGGTGTACTTTTTCAGGTAAGCATGGCGCTTATCTGTGACCACTTCGTCCGATACGTGCTTCTCGCAAAAGAACGCCAGCTCTTCTCGATCCACAATAGCAAACCCTCCTTCTTCTGGCATGTCGAATGCGATGATCGTTGCACCGCCATACATCCACCCTGGGTTTCCTCTCACATTCTTAAACTCACACCAGATCTCATCTGGCAAGTTGTTTCCTTTGACATCCACGCCCCATCTCTTCTTGCCGCTTAGCGCAAGCCAGTAGTCTATGTGTTCATGTCTGTCTTCCGTATGACTGGATTTAGTCACAAGGAGTCCTTTATTTCTGGCAGCCCGCACGAATCTTACTTCGGCGCACCTCCCAGTAGCATTGCTATACGCTCTTCTCTTAGCTGTCGAGGCTCCCATTGACTTCGGCATTTTCTGTTGCTGCCGTAGCCAAAAGGTCAAGCTCTATGGAGATTTTTCTCCTGAAACCCTGTATTAAGTTGTATACCTTTCCCGAATCTTCACCTGCCTGTCCTTCCTCAGTATGCAAACTTTCATACAGGATCGTAGCCTCCTTGTGGATGTTGCCGCAAGCAAGTTCGTAAATCCTAGAAAGTTCTTCGTTGGTCATTTTATTTTTTTGATTTCTTCGATAGCTCGTTCAACTTGCTGTCGGTTCTTTACCAAAAATAAGGCAGGGGGCTTTCCTGTGCAAGTATCAAGTAGATGTTTCATGAAAATCTTCCATCTCATCGGGAAGTCGTGATGGGAAGGTAGGTATCCCTTTACCTCAATAACCCATGAAAGGTCTGGAGCGCAGAAGTCAGGTGTGTACTTAATCGGTAGCACTACTGCGTTACTTCTGTCTCGCAGAACCTTTCCTTTGGGTGTCATCTTGAAATACTTCCCTTCGTACTTGAAGGAATCCTGTATCACAAACTCATCTTCTTCGTAGGCAAACTTTATGCCCGCTTCAGATAAAAGATCAGCTGTAGTTTTCTCAAGGCTAGATTTATACCGACCTAGCTTTGATGTTTTACGCTTGCGCGTAGTCGTCTTTCTTTGTCGCTTCACTAGGCAAAGTTACAGACTTTTTCTGTAAAAAATCGCTGTTCGGCGAGAAATTTAACTTACCCGTCTTAGGTTCCTGTATTTCAATCGGTTTAAACAGAGGTTTGTGGTCGTGCCACTTGTTGAATCCTGTGTGTCCGAGATTCATGACAAGGCGGTACGGAGAGTCGAGAGGAGTAGGTGATCCACCTGTCTCAACCTCACGCACTTTGCGAACGTGAATCTCACTCATCTTCTTGATGCTAGGATCAGGAGCCTGAACCTTTCTGTGAATCGTAAGGAAGCAGTCGGCTCGGTTTACAAACTTGCCACCACCTTCGGTGTCCTCTGCATAAGGCGCGATTGGAAGGTCATCGTCCCCTTTGCGTCGTTGTGCCTCAGTGACGGCGTGCATGTTAAGCCATACAGCCACGTTGTTTGCCTTGCTGAATGTCAGGAACTCTGACGCAGCCTCGTAGTGATAGTCATGTACCCCGATGCTTGTGTTTCTCATGTCCAGCTTCAAGCTGTTGTACGGGTCTACGAAGATCGCGTCGATTGGTGTTTGACGCATCACCTTCTCCATGAAAAGAATGATGTCTGCGTAGCTGTATACTTGATTGTTGCTGATAATAATAAAGTGTTCTCCTACCCATTGATATGCTTGTTTACGTTCTGCGTAAGTCATGTCAGCCACTTTGCGGCCCACTGCGAATTGCATGAGCGTCATCTTCACGGATGCGGTTCTGTTCTCGGAGGAATAGATGACCCACTTCCAGTCATGCCTGATGGCTGCGTTGACGATTAGGTAAAGGGCTGTGGTTGTCTTACCCACATTAGAGTGCCCGTTGATAATGACAAACTCTTTCTTGTATCGGAAGTTTTCGTCCAGTACAGGATCGCCAGTATCGAGACCGACTTCGATCTTTCCGTTGGCGTAGTCGTCAATCCATCTCCAGTCTTCGTCGTCTGACGAGATGAACGACATGTCCCCATCGTTCAGAAGCATCTCACGCCTAGCGTCTTTCTCCTCGTTTACGAGGTCCTTGATAGGCATGACTCGCCCCATCTCAATCCCATCTCGGATTGTCTGCATGGCTTGAGCCTCTGAGTCGATGTCTCTTTTGCTGATCTCGCGGAATAGGACACGAATAACTTCTTCCTCCTCCATGCGTCCAGCTGCGATAAATCCACCACAGAGCTTTGACGCACGAATCAGGGCGCTGTGCTTTTCTCCGTCCCCTGCCGTCCGAATCATTCGGGCAGCAAGGTTGAGCTTCATGTAGTCAGTAAAGTCGTAAGCCTCATTGGTTGGGACTTGCGCCTCTGCATGTTCGGTTGTGAAAGCGCCAAATCGCTTGTATTCCTCCTTGATGATGATGTCTGGGTCGTAAGACTCGAAGCACGCCCGAGACTCGTTGATTCCAGACTCATCCAATTCGAGACCATGAGTTCTCTCGAAGTACTTGACTAGCGCTCGGAAGTGATCTCTGTGGCGTTCTGGGTTTGTGATCCTGACCAGCGCCTTGACACCCGCTCCGCTCGGCGAAGTCCAGCATGAATGAATGAAATCATCCGTGGCAAGACTCCTCTTGGTCGCGTCAACGTCAACGTGGTCAAAGTCCAAAACAATAAATCCCGAATGCTCGAAGAGCGCGTCATCGGCTCTCGACGAAAACTCCCCGCTGAAACAGACAACGGGGAGCTCCTTTTTCTTTTCTTTATCACCTGACCTGACTTCAGATACCAGTGTACTCGACTTGCCATCCTGAATCCGTGTCAACGCTTGTTGTAACGGAATGTGATGTGGACTTGTTTTGTCGAATACGTTTTTGAATATCGTGACTTTCATTGTCTTTGGCAATCATGAGGAGGATGAGGTAACCTGCGAGGTCTTGCAACGTATCCTCCGTTGCGTCAACGAGACCTGCGTTCTTGATGCGCTTGAGCTTGTCGTCAATACGCATCTTGATGCCTGCTACGGCACCTGCCCCTGAAAAGACGTTCAAGGGCTCAAGTGCTGAGTTGCCATACTTGGCGTTCTTGTTGAGCAGGAGCTCTTCAAGCTTTTTGCACTTGCTTTTGATTTTGTTCCTTGTGTTCATCTAACGATAGTGTAGAGTTTGAAATGATTTTTTTTGTGAGAATCTCTCTAATGATGATGTGCTTGTCTGCTTTGCTGTTCTTCCCGAATATCTCTAACTTAAGTCGGGTCATTGTTTTGGAGTCGTGTGCAGTGATATCAGATGGATTCTCGAACACAGAAACTATCCACACGACACGCTCGTGTACAACCTTCTTTTTTTTGAAGGCGACACGAGCGGTCATGTAATAGATAGGAGCCTTAGAACGGCAGGTCACTGGTTTCCTGCTGAGCCTTCTCTGCGCGGATCTCCTTCGTCTTAGCGTTCTTAGGATCCCACACAGAGCAGCAAGGCTTGCCGTTCTTGGACATAAACAGCTTGATGCGGACGTTGCCGCCCTGTCCGTTGTCGTCGATCGGGGTCGAGTAGTTCTCAATCATGTCCTTCAATTCGGACACCTTAAACTTGGCACTCCAGCTAGAGAGTTGCTCTTCGTAGTAACGCGGTTCTTCAACCCAACCGCAAAGGACGGAATCATATTGCTTATCGCTCATGGTAAATGGTTTATGATTATTGAAACAAATTTTAGATTAAGGAGCATCACTGCTATCCCGATAAAGAACGGGATGGCTACCTGATGCGGAAAGTATTTAGACAACAAATTCAGCATAGTGTGTTTCTGTGGCCTTGTTGCCGCTTAGCCAGTTTTGAATGTTTTCTAGAGCTTCGTGAAATTTCATTTCACCTTTGAAGAGTGTTTCTTCTGAACACTTTACGTCGGCAGGGAAATAGGGGTAAGCCTTTTCCTGAACAACCCAGAAGAAATCCTTGATGTCGAACACCTTGGTGTAGACATAAGCTTGAATGTCGTAACTAAATGAATTTACATCATACCTGAATTTATTGATTGAACGTGATGATTTTGAGTCTACAATGAAGCCGTCTTGCAGGCAGTCAAGGAAACCCTTGAGAGGAACTCCGTCAAGATCCACGTTGAACTCGACCTGATATTTGCCTCCAGCAAATCTCTTGTCGTACACACCGCAGTCTTTGAGACGTTGAATCATTTCCTTCGCCTTCTTGACGTCTTCCGCAGGAGCGAGAAGCTTGTCTGCATTCTCTGTGGTCTGGAGGGCCTCTGCCTTCCACTCACGATACTTCTTGGTGTTTCTGGGATTGCGTCCTCCAATGGATTCTACAATATCAGAGTCATCAAGAGTGTAGTACGTGTCTGCAAACTTTTCTGGCTCAAACAAGAGCAAGTCGTAGAGAGAGCCAAAGGTCAGGGCTTCTGACTCTTTCTTAAGCTGTCCTCTCATGTACATCTCCCAGAGACGCATGTCTCCAAGAGCATACTTGAGAGAGGAGTAGGAGAGGTGGGGCTTTCCCACCCGCTCCTGTAGTTGATCGCGTAATGACATTAGCGAACGAACTTACTCAGCCCTGCAACTTGCTTCTCTGTGAGTTGTGTGCCATACTTTTTTGTAATAGCCTCAAATGCTTTCTTCTTGTCGGTCTGGCCTTTGATGTAGGCAACCGCCTTGTCCATGATGTTCTCAACAGGTGCATCTAGCGCCTTAGCGAGCTTCTGAACTTGAGGGTTGTCAACGATGGATTGCTGTTTGGCAATGGCTTCTTCGACTTCATTAGCTGACGCAATAGAAGTGTCGATGCCGATGGCGAGCATTGCAAGGGCGCGTCCGACCGCAGAGGTTTCGCAATTCTCAACGAAACTGGTCTTGTTGATATTTGAGGCCTGACGCTCCTCATGTGCGTGCCCAGTGGCAATGACACGTCCAGAATTGTCTGCGATAGTAACCTTACATACGCAGGTTTCTGAATCGAGAACAGGGAACTCTGACATGATTGTCCAGTCTTTGTATCGGTCTTCTTGACGAAAGAACTTGATACGCTCGTTGACTTCGACGTACTGTTTGCCACGGATGTTCGTGGTCTTGAACTTGTAGTTCGACATGTTTGGAATGAATTAAATTGTGTTATCAACTGATGTGTGCAAAATTACGTAAGAACACCCTTGTCTGCAAGGATTATCTCCATTTTTTTCTCAAGAACCTTTAGGTTCTTTATTGTGTTCTTGATGACATCAAGCTCGCTACGAAGGTGTCGCCTTGACGTTGTGCTGACCTGAGGGGCAATAGCCATTTGTTGGGCCACATCCTGAGTCAGAGATAGCGCAATGTCGTACTTTGCGTTGTAGCTTGGGTAGAAGTTCATCATGGGTTCATGCTCTTTGCAGTAGTGAACCACCGTGCTGTGATCCTTGCCGAACACGGCTCCGATGTTTTTGAACGTCGTGTAGGGTCGCCAAGCGTTTGACAAGGCAACTCGGTCTTGAACGTACAGGGACTTACGGGAGTCGTCTGGAACGTCGTAACCGATTTCCTTCTCGTAAAGCAACCTGACGTCTCGCATCATTTTCTCAATGTTAGTCATGGTCTGAATAGTATTGCAGGTAGGCCTCCTCTCGTGTAGAGAAGTACAGGAGCAGAGACTCCCAGATGTCCATCATGCCGTGGTGATAGGCTTGCATGGCTTCTGCGTCGTCAATCTCGTAGTTGTTGGCTCCAATGTCCAAGTCTTCCAAAAGGACGTCAACCTGCCGTATAGTTGTGTAGTCGCTTACAAGGGTTTGGGATACCTCTTTGGTTGTCTCCATGTAGGACTCGACGACTTGTGACGGAGGAAGCTCAAGCCACCCGACAAAACCGAACTCGTCGATGTCCATTGTAATCATGCCATGAGCCGTACGCTTGAGCGGAGGCGCATCATCATAATTGAGGTGAGAGTCAATCCAGTCGATTACCCACTCTTGTTTTGGTTCCATTTGTTTTCTTTTAACTTTTCAAGTTCTCTCTCCATCTTCCTGCGTCTGGCACGCGGCGTGTGATCGTTCTTCCTGCTTTCAAGATTTCGAAGGAACCTTAGATACTTGTCCATATAGTGCTCGGTTATTAGTGTGCATTTTAGCTAGGTCTTTGTCGTCCACGTTCTTCTGCTTGCTCGTGAACCAGTGAAGGTTTTTCTTTGGGTTGTACTTGTATTTACGTAGGTTTTTGGTGTCTACACCCGTGAAGCCAGGTGATTTTTTGTAATGAACGTCAATCATGTCGCACTCCACCCACGCACAAACCGTCTTTGATTGACCGTTGAAAATCTTCATTGCGGTGTTGGGAGAGTTCCTGAGAGTGCAGTTTGTCAGTTCAAGCGAAACGTTGGAAGGGGCATAGTAATCAATGTTGGCCCTGCCGTTGTTTGCTCTGTTGATGCCGAAGTCTTTGACTTGCCAGCACATGTAGTTGGCTCCCCTACCAAGGTGAAACCGAACTTGAAATCGTTTCTTTTTCTTTCTCATTTTGTAGTATTAAACGTTGTTTTGCTTCGTAGTCTCGTACCATGCAGTCCAGGATCATGGCATCGTTCGGGTTACCTTCCTTCTCGTACCTCTGCATCATGTTGCAGATTCGTTCTTGAAGCATGGTCATGTATTCGTCAGTCATTCTTCTTTTCTTCTTGGTCGTCAATCCCGTGGATACGGCACTCGAACTCCTTGTCTGCACACAGCCCCTTGAGCGCATCAATGACGCCCTCTTCGGAGTAGTCCCCGCACTTGCCACGCATCCAGTCTGTATCGACGTGGTCAGATAGGTCGATGTACTTGCTGAATGATACCTCGAAGTCTCCGCAGTATTCGTTCTCTTCGATACTGATGTCAGCTGCCTCGTCAAGCTCTGTACATGCGGCCTCCACCCCGTGTTGCACACCCTCACGGAAGATGGCGATGGCTACGTCCTTGGGGATGACGGGCATAGTAGGGGCATACACCCCTTGCGTCATTTCTTGTAGCTGTTTGTCGTAGAACTCGACCCTTTCTTCGAGGTCGCGGTATGCTTGGCATCCGCATGGTCCGCTTGATGCTTCTTTCTCACGCTTGAGTTGTTCGTTCTCGTCACGCAAATACTGGACATTCTTCTCCAACATCTCTCGCTCCTCTTTGAGGGTCTTGATGGAGGCGGCATCGCCCACCATGTCGGACTGCATGTCGGCAATGCGCTCCTCCAGTAACTTAACCTGAGCTTGAAGGGCTTGCTCACGTCCTGTCTGCTCGGAGAACTGCTTCTTTGCCATTTCTTGACGGAACTCCATCGACTCGATGGTTGTCTTGGCAGAGGAGATAGCGTTCTCTGCGTAGCGGATGCTCGCTTCGAGCTCCTGCTTGGATTCTTGTACTGATTGCATTGTATTGAAGTTTATCCGTTGTAAATGAATGAGAAGTTTTCTCTGATTGCTCTGCCGTAGCGGGTGTGAAACCCATAGCTATGTGTGCCGTCCATTGGCTCGTTAGCAAGCATGAAGCGAAGGACTTGCCACTCGTCAAGGTCAAACGTGGATGCGGTTTCCTGTGTTGCTTCGAGGAGCATCTCAGGATCGTGACGCATAGGTTGTCCGAGGTCAACCTCGATGTAGTTTTTGATGTTTTTACTTGTCATTGTCTGTAAATTTTGGGGAGTGTTCTTTGATAAACTTGGACACGAAGTCCTCGATTTCGCTGACCACCTCGTCCACGTCGTTGTTGTCGAGGTCGTACTCTTCCTTCATTAACTGAGAGAGCATCATGTATCCGCTTTTGGGTTCCGTAACCATAGCTTCGCGGTGGTTGAAGCAGTTGCTAACGTAGCACCGCAGGTCGTATAAGGTTTCTTCACTCATCGTCTTTTGCTTTTTCGTAGATAAATACTAGTTCGTCGTACAGGTCGTAGAGACGTGTACTTGGGTCAAAGTTGGGGTCGTTTTCTTGACGCGCCATGTAGTCGTCCATGATTCCCATGAACTGCACGCCCACCGTGGCCGCTGTAATTGTTGCGTTAGTCATTGTCTTCGTTGTCTAGTTGGTAAAGGATGTCCAGCACGCATTGGAGGTCGTGCTTGATGTCTGCGACCTTGTATGTAAGGTCTTCGATGATTTCTTTTTTAGTCATTGTCTTGAAATTGTGCTGACTCCTCGAACCCCTCGTGGAAGTGGTCGGGGAAGTCGCATGGTTCTGATGTGTATTCGCAGTAAGGGCAGGTGATGTCATCTTCAATGTAGTCGTGGATAAACGTGCTTCCGCAGTTACCGCAGTCCACAAGGTTGAGCCCTGCCCCCTGCATGATTTGTTGCATATAAGTCTGCTCTCGTAGTCGTTCTTTCTTAGTCATTGTCTTCAAAGTATTCGTTATACAATTCGTCAAGCTCTTCGTCTGTTGTAGAGTGTTCGAGGTCGTAGAGCAGGTTGCTATAGATGTACTCGTACATGTCTTTGTAGTCCATGCCCTCTATTACTGCCTCGACGTAACGTGTAAGTTTCTCATGCCTCGTCATAGCTGTCAGAGTTTTTGGGTTTGGGGATACGGAAAGCGTGCATTGAGTAGTCGTCCACGTCGATGAAGGCGTGGTTGCGGTAGTACACGGCGGAGATGAACTCCGTCAGTTGTTCGAGTCCGTCAACAGCATCTGAGGTGGAGTCCATTACGTCAGAGGACACACGAGCCACCAAAGACATACACAAGGGGAAGTAGTCCCATGCTTGGTCGGCTTCGAGTTGATTCCACGTCAACCAACATGACTCGGTGGAGTCGGAGCGGTTGGACATATCAAGCTCGATGATGCGGAACACCTCGACACTCACGTCGTCCATGTTCTCTGCAACCCAATCGTCGTGCTCCATGTCTGATGGCACACAAGCGTGGTAGTCCTCGTAGTCACGAGTGAGGGTGACGTAGATGTCAAGCTCTTGGTGGTCGATGTTGACGCACATCTCATCCAATCGGTAGCCGTCAAGGACTTGTTTGAGGTGCTTGTCTGCAAGCTCCCGCTTGGGGAAGAACTCACAGGTGGTGTCGGAGTACCCTTCGAAGAGTCCTGCGACAGCGTGGATTACTGCGTACTGCTTCATTGCTTTACGTGTTCGGTTGGAATAAAGTATGCTTGGGATTCACCGACTGAATCGTAGTCGGCAAGGATGGCGTGGTCGTCGAACCATGGCTCATCCATGTAGGTCTGTGACTCGGGCCACAGGACAAGGGTGTAGTTCATGTTGATTGAATTGAAGTTTGAAAATTTTGAAGTTGTATAAGTCTCTCTAACTATACACTCTTCATAAATGAAGAGAGTGTATAGTAAGAGATACTAAGTAGCAGAGGGTGGAGTCGAA
>Ga0213860_10000385_pt1 | contig 17741 bp, 4 predicted proteins | sample PICome_3_FD_160118 | JGI IMG/M metagenome (GOLD analysis project Ga0213860, IMG submission 160118) | Coastal seawater microbial communities near Pivers Island, North Carolina, United States - PICO550 | ecosystem: Environmental > Aquatic > Marine > Coastal | place: USA: North Carolina | collected...
GGGATTTTACAGAAAGAGCATTTGAACTTCTAGATAGTGATACTAGTATTGGTGCGGTAAGCAAAGCATTCCGTGTCGATACTGGAGTAAGTAGTTTTAACATAACGTTGCCAGTAAAATGTAGTACATCCGTTGGTAGCGGATTATACATTAGAGTATATGAATATGATGCAGAGTTACCAAATGGAAAATTTGGTGTATCAAATTCGGCTTCAAATACTGAAATTCAAGAAGATACTAGGAAGGCTAGTATCTCACCAACTATTGACAATGATGAATTGGGGACATCCTGGATTAATAAAACATTCACATATACGCCTACATCTACCGCAAAATGGGCAAGTGTTGTTATACTGAATTGGTCTGGAATGGGATCGAATTCTTTATTCTTCAGACCACTAAAGATATCACCGATATACACATATCTGGAGAATACTGGTGCTACGATAGGTGGAACTGGTCTTCTCATAACTAGTGGTGGTTTGAGATTGAATGACGGACAAAACTTAGCTTGGGGTACTGATCAAGATTTTCAGTTGAGATATAACAATAGCACTGGTGATGTGGAAGGTGATATGTCTAACGGCATGACGGAGTTGGTACTCCGTGATACTGCTGGACTCGGTGCTGCTGCTAGATTCACATTCGTAAGATCATCTGGAGAATTCACAGCAACTGGTGATGTTACTGCCTTCTCTGATATCAAACTCAAGACTAACATTGAACCAATCACTGGTGCGTTAGATAAGATATCACAGATTAATGGTGTTACCTACGATAGGACTGACATTGATACTGGTGTTAGATATGCTGGTGTAATTGCACAGGAAGTCGAGCAGGTTCTTCCTGAAGTTGTAAGGACAACTGATGATGTCAAGACAGTTGCATATGGTAACATGAACGCACTGTTGATTGAAGCAATCAAAGAACTTAAAGCAGAAATAGAAGAACTGAAGAAAAAGATATGACATTACCACAGTCTGGTAAAATTAGTATCATGAACTTGGCATTGGAGTTCGATGATACACATCCAAGTTCACTGTCTGAATTCTATGGTGATGGTAATGGTCCTGCATCAGGTACTGTAAAACTATCCGATTATTATTCGACTAATTCTACATCTCGCACAACTAGTGGACTGTTATTTGAATTAGATGCTAGAGATTCTAGCTCTTATGGAGGTAGTGGTACTACTTGGAGTGACTTAACAGCAAACAATAGAGACTTCTCATTAATCAATGGACCAGAAGGTGGTCTTCCATTGAATATTAATGCTGCGGTTGATTTTAGTTCCTCTAGTTCTAATACATTACAAGATACTGGCAACGCACTCAACTTAGGTACAGGAGACTTTACTGTAGAGTGTTATGTTTATCATACTACCATAGCACAGAATGATTTACAAACTATATTTCAAAGTACAGCACAAGCAAATACTAATAACTTTGCTTTCGCAGTTGAAAGTGATAGGATTGTTGCTGGTATATGGGCGGGAACCTTCTCAAATGCTACTAAGGTAGAAGGAACATTCCCAGTAGGAACAATTAAAACTCATCGATGGTATCATTATGCCGCATGTAGAAGTAGTGGTGTGTTACGATTATTCATTAATGGTGATTTAATTGTCACTGATAGTTCACACACAGAAAATTATAATAACACCAGTCAATATGGATGTAGAGTAGGAAATAACTCAAATAACGGTGCCCTTGCTGGTGGTACTAAAAGTATTGAAGGTTATATGTCTAATATGCGTGTAACTACATCGGCACTTTATACTTCTGCGTTTACACCACCAACAGGAACACTCACAAACATAGCAAATACAGTTCTTCTATGTTGTAAGAGTGCTGCCAATCCAAGAACCGCAGAAGTTCTTCCAGGTAATAGTTCTGGTGGAACTATGGATGAGTTTGGTACGTTGTCTGCTACAAGTGTTATTCCTGCTAATGGTATTGACTTCGACGGAACAAATGATTATGCTCAGATTGCTGATGCTACTTGGATACGTGAAGGAAATCAAGCATTCACTGCCGAAGCATATGTGAAAATAGATTCATTTGCATATGGATCACATAATGGTAATGATAGATTCTTATTTTCTAAGTCATCAGTTAGTAATGAAGCATTTGCTTTAGGGTTTAAACAGACTAGTTCTACTCAACTTTACATGATAGCTACTACTCAGGGTAGTGGTAATGTTGATGGTGATGTTCATCGATATGATATGGGCAATCAAACTTCTTGGACTAGTGTATATCATCATTTTGTCTGGACATACGACGGAGATGCATTAAAGTTTTACATTGATGGTAACCTTGAAGCAACCTTTACTGGTAGAACTTTTGGTAACAATAGTGCTCCAATGCGTTTGATGGCACTTGACCCCAACAATGGCGCTTGGGGTCTGTGGTTAGATGGCAAAGCAAGTGTGTTTAGATATTATAATGATGAACTCACAGCGTCTGAAGTGACTACTAATTATATTAATTGCACTGGTATAGCGGCACCAACTGTATCAACTCTAACAGTCACGCCCACTACACACCAGAACTCTGCATTCACAGCAACGTTCCAGTTTAATGAAAGAGTTGCTGACTTTACTACAGATGATATCACAGTAACGAATGCTACTAAGGGTACATTTACTGCAGTTGATAGAGATACTTACACATTAGCACTCACTCCATCAGGAACAAGTGATATAAATGTACAGGTTCCAACCACTGCATCATTTAATGCAGGTAACCTAGGGAACAATGCAATCAATCAGACTATTACATATACTCCTTAGATTTCAAAATTGACTTTTGATTCCAAAAAAGTGGAAAAAATGACCTGGAACCTTCTGTGATAAATATACCAGAAGAAAAATTAGTGCGCTGATACGATGCCTCTTTCTAGGTTAGAAAATTTTCTGATTAATACCGATGGTAATATCCTTTATGTAAATCCATCCGATCTGGACGCTACAGATAGTTTTGATAATAAAGGTAATTCCTTAACTAGACCGTTCAAAACTCTGCAGAGAGCATTGATTGAAGCGGCAAGATTTGCTTATCAATCCGGTAAAGATAATGATAGGTTTGATAAGACTACTATTCTTTTGTATCCTGGTACACACCTAATTGATAATAGACCAGGATATTCTATAAAGCAGAATGGATCAGCAGCTGAATTTTATGATCAAAATGATACGCTAGTAGGTTCCCCCAATATTGAACTCACAAATGCTTCAATATTTGATATCACAAATGCTTCTAATGTCTTATATAAATTTAACTCTGTTGATGGTGGTGTCATAATTCCAAAAGGCACTTCAGTTATTGGTCTTGATCTTAGAAAAACTAAAGTAAAACCACTTTATGTTCCTGATCCAGAGGATGCTTCCATTCCCAGATCAGCGCTATTCCGTGTTACAGGTGGTTGTTACTTCTGGCAATTCAGCATGTTTGATGCTGATCGCGATGTATTTTATAATAAAAATTATGGCCAGCAAAGAAATCCAAGTTACTCTCACCACAAATTAACATGCTTTGAATATGCTGATGGTGTTAATAAGAAAACACTAACAGGGTTGACTGACCTTGACATGTATTACTTTAAGTTAATGAATGCTTATGGTAATGACACTGGCAGAGAAATTGCCTCATTCCCATTAACTCAAGATTTTGAACCCAATAATCCAGAATTTAGAATTGTAGGTAATTTACAGGCTAATGATCTTGAAATTACATCTTTATCGTCTTCTGGAGTAGTCGCTACTGTTGAAACTGCAATTGCTCATAACTTATCTGTTGATGATTCTATTCGTATTTCTGGAATCACCTCTACAACGTATAATGGTACTTTTAAGGTAAGTGGAGTTGATTCTACTGATCCTAAAGTCTTTACTTATACTATGCTTGCTGATCCAATTCAGGATATTGTTAATTTCCCAGGTGGTGTAAGTAACCCGAAAGTCATTATTGAAGCAGATAATGTAACTGGTGCTTCACCATACATCTTTAATATCTCACTGCGTTCTATTTTTGGCATGTGTGGACTTCATGCAGATGGAACTAAAGCAACAGGATTTAAATCCATGGTTGTGGCTCAATTCACTGGAATTGGACTACAGAAAGACGTAAATGCATTTGTTATCTATAATGAAGTAAATAATACTTATGATACTAATGCAACAACTGTTGCAGAAAAACCACTATACATCAATCAAAATGCTGTTTATAAACCAGGGTACGAAAACTTCCACATAAAAGCATCAAATGATGCAGTGATTCAAGCAGTTTCTGTATTTGCTATTGGTTTCTCGAACCACTTTGTTGCCGAAAATGGAGCAGATCAATCAATCACAAACTCCAACTCTAACTTTGGTTCCAAAGCTTTAATATCGAAAGGATTTAAGAAAGTTTCCTTTAATAGAGATGACACTGGTTATATCACTCATATTGTTCCACCAAAAGATCTTCAAACCTCAAATATTAATGTCATTTGGAGAGCATTAGACGCAGTTAAAACAGAAGGTGTTGGAAATACTTCAAGACTTTATCTTCTCGGAGAAACTGACCAGAACAATCCCCCAACAAATATTGCTAATGGATATAGAGTTGGTGCAAACAATAATGAAGTTCTTTATTTGGATTTAAATGTTAATGGCAATAATCTGTCATTAACCTCTCCCATTAGAATGACTAATCCATCTAATGGTATCGGACCATCAGGAAAGAAAGTAATTAAAGTTGCTAAAAATTCCAGTGGAGTACCCACTATTAGTGTTAATGTATTAACTTTAGAAGAAAATCATGTATTCCATTCCGGTGAATCTGTAAGACTTTATAGTGATACTGGTATTGTTCCTGGAGGACTTGAAAATGAAAAATTATATTATGTAATTACTACTGGTAATGGTAATGAAATTAAGTTAGCAAGTAGTCTTAATAATGCACTTTCTGGTACTGAGATTAATATCAAAAACACTGATGGTGGATTTCTCACATTAATCAGCAGAGTAGCTGATAAAATCCCCGGAGATCTTGGACATCCAGTTCAGTTTGATACTGCACAAACCCAGTGGTATATTACAGGAACTAATACTAGTGAAAATAAAATTTTCTCAGGATTTGCTGGTATTGCAACAGATGTTAATGCTAATAATGCGTCATCTTATATTCGTAGAGTTCCAGACAATCGCGATCTCAGTGATAGAATTTATAAATTACGTTATGTTATTCCCAATGACATCACAAATCAGAATGCAAAAGCACCTGAGAAAAACTTTGTCTTACAGGAATCAAAAACAACTGGATGGGATAAAGACCTGTTAGATGGTACTACTCTTTCTGGTATAAGTGAGGCACGTAATCAACGTGTTATTGCAGGTATTACAACTATCGGTAATGTTGTAACTGTCACAACAGAAATGCCTCATGGATTAACAGTAAATGACCGAGTTACAATTAAGAATGTAAAGAGTTCAGCAAATACTACTGGTGACAACTCTGAAGGATTTAATGGTTATTACACAGTAACTGGAATTAATGGTACTAAGAGTTTCACATATACTTATGATAAACCTGTAGCTGCTGGTAATTTTACTAGTGATGTAAACGTTAGAAATTCTAGTCTCCCAGCACTCGAAAGAAATGAATATGATTCCACATATACTATTCAAGATATAGAAACACTTCAAGAGTATATTAAAGATCAGCAAGATGGAGTTTATTATCTTACATGCCTAATTGGTAATATTTCTCCACAGATTAGTCCTTTCCAGAATCTGAAATATAAGCAGAATTCAGAAAAACTTTATCCGACCGTAGATAAAGATAATATAGATGTTGATCCAAATCAAGCAGTATCTTCTGCTTCAAATAAAACTCTTGGAAAAGTTCTTGTTAACGATTCTTTGAATAGTATCACTAAGGCATCTGTTATTTCATACCTTGAAGATAATAGAGTTGGTTTTGCTATTACTAGTGCAGAATCTTCAGCATCTGGTATTTCTACAATTACATTTAAAAATAATCATAATTTTAGAAGAATTATTGGTGTACAAGGTATAACAGCCGGAAGTGGTTATGTGAATGGCACATACTATAATGTTCCATTGCAAGGTGGATCTGGTTCAGATGCAACTGCAAAAGTTGTAGTTGCTAGTGGTGGAATTGATGATGTTAAAATACAAGATCCAGGTTGTGGATATGGTCTAAGTGATACACTAACCTTCAATAATGCTGATCTTGGTGGTAGTGGAGCAGGTGGTTCGGTTGATGTTCAGCAAGTAGTACCAAATTTAACTAGTAGTCTTTCAGGAGATAGTACACATGCGATTCAAGTTATTGGAGTAGGAACTACAGACGAGCGTAATTATAGTGCTTATAATGGTTTATATGAAATTAATTCCATCCCAAGTTCAAACTCAATTTCATATAAAAATGGAACCAATGCAGGAATTCATACGAATTTCACCACTGGTATTGCTTTACATGCAGGTGAAGTATTAGGCGTCTCAAGTATTACATGGGATTCTTCTAGTAAGACTATTTCAGTTGCATGTTGTGATGTTGGTAATGACAACGTATCAAAAGTACACGGATTGCAAGTTGGCAATAAAATTAAAGCTTCTGGATTCGTTGGTTCTGCTGGAACAATAATGAATGCTGATTTCTTTGTCTCCAAGATTGTTGATAAAGATAACTTTATCATCAAGAGTGATATTGGAATTACAACTGCGTTCACCACTGGTACACCACCTAGAATCATGAGGTATGTATTTGGTTCTCTTGGTCAAGACACTTCTCTCGCAACAGAGAAGATTGGTGGAAGTTTGAATATAATGCCTGGTGGAGTCATTCAAAGACTTAATGGGGATATTACTGCAAATGCCTCTACTGTACCATGTAAAAATCCGAGTGATGGAATATTTACCGGTGTCGATGGATTGAGTATAGGAAGTTTCATTCAGATTGATGATGAAATTATGAGGGTGTATGATTATGGTAATGCAAACCAAGTGAGAGTGTTTAGAGGTGTCTTAGGAACCAAGGCAACTACTCACGCTGAGGATGCTATAGTTAGAGAAATTAAGGTTATTCCTTCTGAGGTTCGTAGATTCTCTAGTATCCGTGCTTCTGGACACACCTTTGAATATATTGGTTATGGTCCTGGTAACTACTCAACATCACTGCCACAAAGAATTCAAAGAACTCTAAGTGCAGAAGAAGAACTCCTTTCAATTTCCAAAGAAGAAAAGGGTGGTATTGTATTCTTCTCTGGTATGAATGATCGAGGTGATTTCTTCACTGGAGAAAGAGCAACTCCTAGAGAGACATTCTTAAGTGATGATACTTCTGATTTAACTGGAATCTTTGATGATCTTTATGTTAGAAACACTCTACGTGTTGGTGGAGGTCCAAATCAAAATTTACCATCAGAATTTAATGGACCTGTTAATTTCTCAGGTAAATTAACATCAACTGACGCTGTAGATGGCATCAATGCGATCAAATTGATGATCCAATCTTCTGGAAGCGATGATCCATTCTTCCTGGTTGGTCCTGATGCCAATCCATCATTGGTAGTTAATCAAATATCTCAAAATGTTGGTATTAAGACTGCTAATCCCCAACACGAATTGGACATTCAAGGAACAATTCGTGCAACCACATATGAAAACTTTAAGTTAAGTGACCTCCCCAATACTCCATCTGAAGAATCTACATTTAAGAGAAATCGTGTTCTTAAAGTTAACGATCAAGGAGACGGTTATGAATTAGTTGACGTTCATGAACTGGAATCATACAAGTTATCGAGTTATGGTATTAGTAATGATCCAACAGTCTATAGTGGTGTTGGATCTAATGTGAATAGTAAGTTACAAATCAGTGGTATTTCTACTAGTAGATTTGATGTTGGACAAGAAGTAAAAATCTTCGGTGTAACTAAAACTTCAGATAGTACTACAATTCCAGCAGCAACAATGTCTTTGGTTACGAAAGTTGGTACAGCAGCAACTGCATCCAATGGTTTATATCGTTATTGGATTGCTGAGTATCATTATAGAAATGGTAAAACTGGAGAATCTACTCAACTTACACCAACAGAAGGTATCGGTGGTTTAGGTAATGCAGATTTTAATGATCAAGAGCATTTTTCATTAAATCTCACTAGAAGTAGTCAGAATCATGGTATTCTTGTTTATCGTCAGCAGAGCAATGCAGGAGTTTCCACAAATATTAATAATGCTAGATTGATTGCAATTCTTGGACCAAAAGAATTAGGAACCACTCTTTCTAATATCATTTGGAAAGACTATGGTGTTTATGAACAAACCGAATGGTCAACAAAAGATAACAGAAACCGATTTACTGATGAGGGTCAAATCCACTTCCCCAATATCGCGACTACTGGTCAAAGAAGAGGTTGGGCAATGGATAATATTGTATCCATCGGAAACAGCACTATCACTGTAAGTGGTCAGTATAATTATAATAATACTGCTGGATTTGGAACAGATTCTGTTGTTAAAGTTGCACATGACAATACTGCCGGATTAAGCACAGCAATTGATGATACGATTGCAAGTGGTGGCAACTACTTAAATCTCCCAAGTGGAACATTTATTACATCTAAACTTGTTATTCCAACTGGATTTACTCTGCGTGGAAATGGTAAAAACACAATCATCAAGCAACAGTATTTTGCAAACGACTCAACTGATGCCCAAGGAAATTCATTAGACTTTAATGGAAACTTTGTCGGTGCTGCATCTACTGGATTTACAGATATAACAATCAGTGATGTTACAATTGATGGTAATAATCACAATAATATAAATTATGAAACAGACAATGACAACTACCTTGTTTATCTGAGAGAAATTAATTCTTCATTAATCAAAAATGTTGAAATTCGTAATACTCCTGGTCATGGACTTTATATGCATGACACAAAGAGAGTATCAGTTGAAAACTGTTCATTTGTTGATGGATCTCTTACTGATAGATTCTTCTTTCAACCACTTAGCGCACAAGATTCTGAAACTTTAAGAATTAATGATTCTCTGTTTGAAAACTTCCCTGGTTCGGTAGATCTTTCAGTTACAAGTGTAACTTCCACTGGAGGAAATATTATTCGTAACTGTGGAACTGGTCTTAGAACATATGCTTCTGGTAAGATCACAACAACCAACAACATTATTCTTGGACCCGCTGATGAGTATATTCCATCGCCAGATATATATGATAGTGATTATAACTCTGTCAATATTACTATTGATAGTGGAGCAACCTTTACTAGTCCTCTTTATCTGTATCTTGAAAAGGGAGATCCAAAAGATATTAGCGACACAGCTCTCAATACCGTAACTGCTGGTATTGGAACAATTGTTGGACAAGGAACTACTAATGAAACTCTTGGTAATAAGTTCTTGTTCATGAATGTTATAAATCAAAATACCGAAACTCAAAATAATAAATTCACTAGAGATTTGGGATATCTGCAACTTGGTCTTACCGCTGCACAAACATCAACTCTTGGTTTAACTTCTGCTCTTGGATATGAAATCAGTGCCACTCAGTTTATAACCCCAGTAGGATATACAACTGTTGGAATTAAAACAGGTGCATGGTATAAGAATGGTTCAGAATTCATCGGTGCAGGTGCAACTCAATACAGAATTAAACTTTCCGATACTAATCAATTCTCTGGCATATCAACTGGTGATATTGTGAAACTTGTTGACCACAGTACATCTCCTGATGTTTCTGCAGTCGAGTTCACAGTTGAGAGTAAAAATGTAGTTGGCATAGACAGAGAACTCAGATTGACTGGAATAGCAGTTACCTCAGGCCAGCAGGGTAACGAGAGTGGATATATAGTATTGAAGAATAATTTTGTAATCGCAAAAGGAAGAGTCGGAGTTATCTAACCAATGCCAGACAATACTAATGTAAATAATAATTCAGCAGTTGTTGTAGTAGGTAGGACTGCTCCAGTCCCTCCTGGTCAACAAAAGTCTGAAAAGTCAATTCCGGTTGTGGTCGCAAGTGACCAATCTGCTATTCCTGTTGAAGAGCAGAATAAAGTTCAGTCTGAAGTTGCTCTATCTCTTCTTGGTATTCCAAGATCTGAAGTCGCTCTTGGCATCTTTGCTGACGTTAATACTTATGATATTAACCCAACAGAATGGACATCAACACCAGAGCAGTATGCAACTGCAACCAATCCTGGTGCTGGTTCCACAATGGGATGGGGTCTTACCCATGTTCCTGAGGAATCTGGAGCACTGTTGGAAGCACCTGCTGATAAGTCTGCCATTCTAACATCCAAGAGATTCTTTAGATATCAACCAGGTCGTGTATCTTCCGCAACATTTGGTGTTAAAACTACCACTTTAAATGATACTGGTGCTAACATACAAAATCCTGCTGTTCGCAAGTATGGCATCTTCGACAACTATGATGGATATTATTGGGAAACAAGAAATGATGGTCAGGGAGATAATTTTTGCGTAGTTAGAAGAACACAATCTATTTTATTGGGTGTTGCAGTAACTTTTGGTGCTGGCGGTAACCAGCAAAGTCAAGATTATGGAACAACAAATTATTATGATCCTTTAGAAGCAAGAGGATCTGAAGCCCTTGGTACTGAAACCGATATCGATGCAGAAGTACCAGGTTACAAGAGAAGACAACTTGGTGATCTTGTCATCTTAAGAGATAGACTCTTGATGACTAATGCTGGAGTTTATGATCCCACATTACTGCAACCAAAGCATTTGGTAGGAATTACCTCAGTAACTGGTGGTAACACTTTAACTTGTGCTGGTCTTGCCAAGTCGATTACAAATGCGGTATATAACATTAATACTGGTTTGATGGTCATTACGACCGCTGAAGAGCATGGGTATCATAATGGTAAGTTCCTCACCCTTGCTGGGATTGGAATGACTTGTGATATTAATCCTAATACTATAAAATATTATCCAAACAGAGTTCCTGGATATAATATTGTAAGAGTTGATTCCCCAAAATCATTTACTGTTAATGTTGGTGTTTCTACTGTCCCTACAAATTATGTAAGTGGTGGTTATGCCGTTGGTCTTAGTACTGATCAGTATGTTTCTTACACAAAAGGAACTGCAGCCTCTGCTATTGGTGGTTTGACTGATACTGCGATTTATAAAGTAAAAACAGTTGGTTTGAATACTACTACCGGTCTTACAACTCTTACATTAAAAGATTGTGATGATTCTGATGTAACTGGTATAACCAATTTTAGTGGATATACCGGAATTCAGACACATTGTTTAGAAACTCCTGTTCCTTTTGTTCAACCAAGAGCTAATAGAATTACTACTCCAACCACCAGAACAAAATACACTACTATTGCACCAACGGGAATGTTCCCATACATGTATTTTGATGATACAGGAGCAAGTAATGAAGGATATATTGATACATCAAAAACAACTACAACCACTGATTTAAAAGCTCAAATAGATGCTATTAATACTTATTATAAAAAGTGGGTTAATCAAAACGTTGATATCAAATACTGGGGTGTTTATGAATATCGTATTCCTAGATCCAGATTTAGTGGCGATCGTTTAGATGATGTAGATGATGGTGCTTTACTTTATAGTGATGCTGTTGGAGAGAATAAACCAGGAGATCCTGTACAAGATCCTACAACACTGGAAGCATTAACTGATGAGAGCATTTGGAACCTTGAATTTGATAAGGTTACCATGTACAAGGTTGAGTTTTCATGGTATGGTGCTGTTGGTGCGTTATTCCTTGCCTACGTGCCCGTAAGCAACGGTGAAGCACGTTGGGTACGTGTCCACCACCTAAGAGCATCAAACCAGTTGAAGGTCGCCTCCTTGGGCAATGCGACACTTCCTATTACCTATTTGGTTTATGGTGGTGGCAATGAGAATAGATATGGATATAACAACAATAGTAGACCAGAATCTGCTTTCTCATATGGTTCTCCATCTGAGCATATTATCAAGTATGGTGCTTCATACTACATTGATGGTGGTGACCGGGGAACAGTTAAATTGTTCAGTTTTGCAACTCCAACTACTATAGATGTTTTTGGTTCAAAAAGAACTCCTGCAGCAGGCACTGGTAATGGTCAACTTAATCTGAGTAACGCTGATAATGCAACTGATCCATATATTGTGGCAGGATCAACTTCTGGGTTCACAAGTTCATATTATATTGGATCAAAAGTAATTACAAACAATCCTCTTGATCAAAATATTGAAATTAATTATTATAATGCAAGTAATAGAAGATTGTATTTGAATTCCCCGCTTAACAGTAATAGTAATTCGCAGACTCTGACTATCATACCAAATAGAGTTACACCTCTGGTTGGTATTAAGTGTAGAGATTTTATTCAAAGTAGCACAGGTAGAGACGTAAGAAACAGAACTCAGGTTTATCCTACTAGACTTTCTACTGGATCTACAGGTGTGATTAAAGTTGATCTTCTGAAGACACCAATTTTCCAAACTGACTCTATTGTCGTTAATGACATTGCACCCAACATTTCTGCAGAAACTAATATTGGTAAGAGAAGTAAACCAACTGTTGTTGATTTACCACTCACAACATACACTGGAACGCACACATTCGTTTCTAGTAGCAGTGACTTAGCAAATGCAATTGCTCTTTCCTCTAACACATCAACTAAGTTTGCAATCACCAATGCAGCATACGATTCTGCAACTGGTAAACTGACTCTGACTACTTCTTCAGCGCATAGTCAGTCTGTTGGAACAGAAATTAGAATTTTGAAGGAGTCCCTGACATTCACATGTACTCTTGACAATAACGCAACAGAACACTCTTATCCTCGCGAGACAGATCCAATCTTTGATGGAAATGCTCCTGGTGGTATAGATTTTAATGGTGCAATCTCTGGAGACTATAGTAGACCACTCAGACTCCTAAACGGAACTTCAGGAAGCACAATGATAGTTAGTGTAACCACCGATACTAGCGGTAATACTGCTACTGATGTTGCATCTCGTGCTGAATACATCAGAGACATTGGTGGTGGTGCTTATGGTTATTTCAGAGGTTACTTCGAGACCGATTCAACTCAGAAACCAATATCTGTTCTTGGATATCTCGAAAATAGAGGAAAAGATAGAACTAAGGGAATTGATACAGATGGATATTACTTCTATGCTTTAAATTCTACAACTGAAAATGTTGTTTTAACTACTGCTACTCCATTTGTACGTGAAGAATATTGGACACCAAGTGGAGGTGTATCAACGGGAGCCAATACAGAACAAACTCTTGCTCAACTATCGTCTGTCAAAGTTAATCAGAGAAATGAGTCTCCAATTCCAGGAACAGGAACAGTTGTAGCAAGTCTCTACATTCCTGCTTCCGGTGAAGAATTTGATCTATCATCATATTTTGATTACAATAAAGAATACTTATCATTCCCATTAACAGATAAGGTTGATAGTTTATATGTTTGTGGATCTTCACAAAGTAACTATACAACAGGAACACCAAAAGCAGAAGTAGAAGCAAGTCTCACATGGGAGGAGCAGTGATTCATGGCAAATGGGGGAAAGGACATAAGACTGGGCGACGACAAACGCCCAGTAACTATCATACCACAATCTGAAGATAACTTATATAATGTTCGTAATGGTGAGATACTTACTGATGAATTTGGAATCCCATTAACAACTGAAATTGAGGAAATTTTTGTTCCTGATGCAACTACTAAAAGATCAACATCTATTGTTTTTCCAGAAAAACCAGAAGATTTTGAAAATTTAGTAAAAAATGAACGTGTTGGTATTCATACTGCGACATACGGACATGACCTCGATGTTTATGTTTCCACTCAAGTCAAAAAATCAGATAATAGTTTAGTTTCATTTGCATCAACTGTTAGTCTTGCTGCTGGTGGAAGCACCACATTGGAATTATATCCATACGTAGAAGTCAAAACTGTTGATGATCAGCAAGATGAATATAATAGACTATATTTTGAAGACTCAGTTGGAATTAAGACTACTGTAAAAGTTCAAGTAGGTGATCAAGTAACTGGTCCAGATATCAAACCAGGTACATTTGTATCCAGAGTAAATCTCAGTAGACTTGTACTCACAAAAAACGTAGACAATGTTGGTACATTAACTACTTTACCACTTACAATTACTAGAACAAAAACAACTAGTAAAAAATCAATCAATACTTGGCCAATTGTAGAGCAGTTTAGAGAAACTAGTGAAGTATCTTCTAGTTTATTAGGTATCCCCAGGGCAGAAACTCAATTAAGTCTTTTTTCCGATGTATCTTCATATGGATTAGATGCTGATGAGTTTGAAGAATTTATATACAATGGAGGTTACAGTTTTTCGAGATGGGAAAATAGAGCAAATATAATTTATGGAAATAGATATCGTGGAAAAGTTTTTGAAGAAGTTCAGGAATCTGCAATTCGTATTGGCGTATTTGCTGCTCCATACTCATTTCCATTTGATGAAAGATTTGAAAAATTAAACCAGTATAACGCGACTCTTTATCCACTTTACGTTCAATTTGTTCATCTAGGATTACAATTACATGCGTATTTTAATGGACCAGGTGGAACAAGTTATCCACAAGAGTGGAAAAAACAATTTTTAAACCCTGGACTAGTTTCAGTTGATTCAAATAGCAGAGTAATTTATGACGATGATATTGACGCCGCTTTTACTTCAATTGATACTTGGACTGATACTTGGAGATCTATAAAAGATAAAGAACTTATAGATCCAACGACATCTGAGGCATTTGATTTTACTGTGATTCAAGCTTTAAGAAAAGAAAATAAAATACAAGTTGTTGACCCAAATATTGATGAATTGAGTAGTCGTCCTGGTTATAGTAGTATACATGACAGATTTGCATATCTTCAGTCTCGAAGAGTATTCAGATATCAACCCGGACGTATTAGTGGATTTACTTTTGGTTTAAAGTCTTCTGCAGAGTTAAGGGATGGATCAATTTTAGAATGGGGCATTAAAAACCCAACAGATGCATATCTATTTCAAGTTGATAAAGGTAATATTAAAATTGTTCGTAGAAGTACCCTACCTCTTTCTTCATCCGTATTAGCAAGAAGTGGATTAACAATTTCAGATCAAGTTAAAAAAACATCATTAGATCCATTTGATACTGATCCAGAAACTGGAGATGCCAAGGAGTACTTCACAATTGAAGTTGTAAAAGATAATTTTAATGGTGACATTTTAAATGGAAATGGACCTTCTGGGTACAATTTACTTCCAGAAAATGTCACTATGTATAAAATTGAATTTGGTTGGTATGGTGCTATTGGTGTAAGATTTTATGCATATGTTCCGATTGGAAATGGAGAATGTAGATGGGTAGTAATGCATACCCTTGTCATTGAAAATCAACTTTCAGGACCGTGTTTAGAAGATTCATATTTCAGACTCTTTTATTCTGTTAACATTACAAATAATGAACTTTTAAGAACCCCACAATTTGTTTATAAGTATGGTTCATCATATTATATTGATGGTGGTGATGAGGGAACTTCTCAATTGTATAGTGCTGCTGGAATTACATCTGGTAGTCTTACTACACCTAAAACTTTATTGGGAATTATTCCAAAAGATAATCTTGTAAATCAAGTTGGGCAGTCAATTACTAATAAAAAAGTAATTATTCCAACACAATTAAACATAACTAGCGATGCACTTGCGAAAGTAGAAGTGGTAACATGTAAAGCATGTCCTGGTTTTGGTCATGTTTACACTCCTGGTGTTGCATCTACTATATTTGGTAGATATATAGATGCTGATTTTACTGATACTAATACGTTAACAGCAAGGAGTAACAGCAACTTCTTCCAAAAAGAAGATCTAGGTGCTAAAATAATTGCGCCATCGATCTACAATGCATATGTTACAGAATTGCCCTCTATTGGAGCGGGATCATCCTCAGAGACTGCAACAATTGTGGGTTTTGGTTCTAACCCAAGGGCCTACGAACAGAGTGATGACCCATATTTCCCTGGGCGCCCATTTGCCGGTGAACTAGCTCTTGATCGAGTTACTGGAATTGTAACTACTAATCCATCAGGTGCAACGTATCCACACACAATTAGATTGAGCAATCTAGATGGATATATGGCTTCTAACTATAAATTAACTGGATCTGAAATAACAGTTCAGTTTCTAAATCCGTCTGCTAGAGATTCTTATGCACATCACTCTGATTTCTTAATTGGTATTACTGCTGCAATACCAGATGTCAGTCTACCAAATACATTAAATAATTTCAGTATTTCTGGTGTGAGTACAACGGTACTACCTAAAGAAGACATACTTTATGCAGAACATACTCATACTAATGCACACATTAATGAAAAAGCTGTCGAAAGTTATGAAGATTTTGACGGTCAAGAACATGTTAGATGTGAAGTTGACTATAGACTCCCGTTTGTAGAAACTTCTAATCTTGGTGGTGGATATTGCTCTAAGGTAGAGTTTAAAGTTCTAGATCCACAAGATATTAATGAGGTTGAAGAAGTACTAGGAAGCAATCAAATCTTCAATGGTGTGAGTGGCATCAACCCACTTGCCCGATATCTTATAAAAGATTCGGCATGGCCAGCAAACACTCAATTTGATGGTGGTCAGGTTAAAGTAAAGGGTGTAGAAATTGGATCTAATACACCAAAATACGTGGGAAAACCAAAAACGTTAACCAGTCAAGGAGTTGTTAAGGGTTATATAAGGATCGATGACACTACAGGTGAATCAGGCACGTTTACAATTCAAATTAGAGCAGTTTCAATGAGAGCGAATAGAAACCCACCTAGATTTAAATTGTTTAATTATGATCCTTTCCCATTATATTTGGTTGCACGTTTGAGAGATAATGCTGCAATTAATAATATTAGTATTAAAGAAAAAATTGCTGGAATACAAAAATCTATTGCTCCAAAACTTTATGTTCTTGGTCACCACATGTCAGTTACTAATGCTGGTGGTAGGACTGCCGATAATTTAAAACCAACAAACTTTATTGAAATAGATCGTCAGTCATCTGCTTTGGTTGATACTCAAAATGAACACAATTTGAGATCAGGAATTGTAAAGGATACACTATATGTTGGTGCCAATAGTACCAACACAATTGATATGACACCAATTTTTGGTCAAGATAGAAATGTTGTTACTCCTGACAATTTAAACACTGAGGCAACATTTATTACTGCAAAGAAAATTGATAGTTCATCAAGTGCTACCATCGAAGCATCAATAAACTTCAAGGAACAATGATAAATAAAAGAAAATCTAAGTTATAATGGCAAATTATAGACCACTTATTGTTAATTCAAGTGCTCAGCAGATTCAGGAATTGACTGATGCTGATAACTTAGTTATATCAAACAGTACTTTAACTGCTGAAAGTTTTGTTGGTAACGGAACAATTCCAGTTGGTGGTATCATCTTATGGTCTGGAACGTCAGTTCCATCAGGGTGGGCATTATGTGATGGGAGTAATAGTACGCCAGACTTAAGAAATAGATTTGTTGTTGGTGCTCACTCTGTAAGCAAAACTGGAACCACCACCCAGGCAGGTCCTACATTTAATGCTACTACTGGCGCAGTAAATGAGAGTGGACAATATGAACCTGGTGATGTTGGTGGTGAAGCTGCTCATCAACTGACTGTTGCT
>Ga0213860_10000386_pt1 | contig 17725 bp, 6 predicted proteins | sample PICome_3_FD_160118 | JGI IMG/M metagenome (GOLD analysis project Ga0213860, IMG submission 160118) | Coastal seawater microbial communities near Pivers Island, North Carolina, United States - PICO550 | ecosystem: Environmental > Aquatic > Marine > Coastal | place: USA: North Carolina | collected...
CGAAATTACTTTGATAAATTTGTGAATCCCAAAAATCCGTATATTCACCTTCAATGAAAATACCTATAGACCTAGATACTTTCCAGCCAAACATAATACCAGCTTGGTAATCACTCCATTGTTCTGGTTCAGAACCTTCCATTAAACCACCTTTACCCCAATTATTTCTATTTAAATAATTAAAGTCAGGATCTCCTTTTATATAATTATGGTAAGGCATTATCCAATTAAAATAGGAATGAAGCCAGAATTTATTTCGATAATGGTAGAAATCAGCACCGACAATTGGTGCAACTTCACCATAAGAATCTAATTGATCAAATATTTCGTTGTTATATCGATTCATCAGACGACCATAATAACGATCACGGAAATCTAAATCTCCGTAAGCTACTATTTCACCATCAGCATTTTTCCATATGTAGTCATTAAATGTTTCACCACCAACTTCATATGTTGTAAAGTGGTCTGTATATCCATATTGGTAACCAAGTTCGTACCATTTGTTTACCACATTTTCAACTTCGGCCCCCGTGTTTGGATTTACTGTTATTTCAGTTTCATTTAACCATATTTCAATAGGATTATAACCATATGCTTTTTTATGAGTACGATATATAGCTCCTGCAGATATGCTGAATTTTTTACCAATAGGTAATCTAAGTCTTGCTTCTGTAGAAAAATAATCAAAGCCTACGTTACCTTGTGATCTGTTCTCTACTTTTAATATATGGTTTTTGCCGGTATGTCTTACAAATATTCTTTGGTTGGTCCACTCTTCTCCACGTTGTCTTTCTTTTTCGTAATGCACTAAATACTCTAAACCTTTAATAGCTGAAGTTGGTGCAGACAGTCCAACTAAGTTTTCTGTTCCATTATAAAAGTTTGCGCCCTTAACTTCATAACCAAACCTAGCAAGCTTTCTAATTCCAAAACCAACGCGGTAATCAAATGGAAAAACTTCTGTAACATCAACAACTTCTGGGATATCACCTTTTGAAAAAGTTTCATCTTTTCTTACAAAAAAGCTAGAGCGCTGGGTTTGGTATGAGTTGTTTATATTACCTGCCGCGTAGAACGTTCCGTATTTTATAAAATCCTTATATAGCTCATTAAAAAACTGCGCGTTTATATTTAATGAAGTAAATAAGAATAATAATAAAAACAATTTAGTTTTTAATATACCTGCCATCTTATTTCTTTTTTTTCTTTTTTTGTTCGTTTAGATATTTAATGTATTCGTCAATTGACATTTTTTCAATCATTGCTCTTTCTTCAGCTTCTTTTTTAGCCTTGTTCTCTGCTCTTGTTTTCTTTGCCTTTTCAATGCCGCGCGCTTTTCTTAGAGCTTTAGCTGTTTGTTTTATTAAATCTTCTTCTTCTTGTTTAGCCCCGACTGCCCATGATTTGTAGCCTAATCCAAGTGCTAATCTTTGCCATTCTGAGTTTCTCTGATCAAATGCTTCACTTATAGAAACAACCTCGTCATAAGCTCTATCTAATGGTACATTTGCAAAAGCCGCTGAAATATTACCAATAACAGAATATAAAGGGCTTGGTTTAAATCTACCGTCTATAAATAAATCTAATCCTCTTTCTGTAATAACATCTTTTTCAAAATCTGCTGTTCGCAAAGCATTGTAAAATTTTCTTGCTTTTGAGCCGATTGGCGGTGAAATGTTAAGTCCTTCTAAAACAATCTGAGCATTATCTTTAAAGAATGGATCTTTTTGTTGTTGCTCATAATACTTTAGTATTGTATTTTTAAGCGTTGCTATTACAGCTCCACGAAGCCCCATACCTCGTAATACTGTATCAAGCGATCCGTTTATTGCCCTTGCTTTTGTTGAAGCATCTCGCTTTTGTTTTCTTTCTAATTCTTTCTCCGTGAGCGTTTCATCTTCTGGTTCATCATCAAATCCAGGAATAAATGTAAACAATGCGTTTTGCAATGCATTAAACATTAAGTTCTGTACTGCTAAATAATATATTGATACAGATAGGTTTGTTTTAAAATCACCTCTACCCATAATAAGATCTCTAATACCTTTGCGGCCACGTCGGGTGTACTGAGCCGATGTATTTTGGAAAGCTAATATTAAACGACCTAATACACTTGCCTGTTCTTGTGATATAAGCATTGGATCAGATGATTGCTGTGTTTCATCAGATATTCTTGAAAAATCTTGGAATGCTTTTGTTTCAGCTTCTTCTTTTTCTAAGTCTTGGTCTAAATAAGTTTTAACTCTGTTGCGATAGAATGTAGCACCACCACTAGAAATTGCAAAGCTATCAGCGATTTGTGTTAATGTAAATCCTATTTTAAGCAAATAAGATAATATTGCGCCTGGATCGTTTTTACTTTCTGCAGCTGCATTTGCAATCTCAGCTTCTGAAACATCCATTCTTAAACCGCCACGACGTTCTTTTAGTTTGTCTGAGTTGAAAATCATTGTAAAATCTTTCCAGTACTGCTTTTGATTTGCAAAAGCAATAGCTGCATTGATTGGATTATTATCAGACCAGTTTATAAAGTTAACAGTAGATAGCGTTTGCAATAATGCTGATCTTCTATTAAAGAACATAATAGCACCAATAGAGCGGTTAACCCAGTTATTCCAAGCATTAACAATACGATTTGCTCCGGCTGGTCGGTTTGTACCGTTTTTCATACGGTATATAATATCTTCTAATGCTTCAACCCAATTATTACCTAAAGCAGCACGTAACTTGTTTTTATTTTTAGGAGAAAATATTGTATCAACATTTTCAATAAATTCTTTTAAATAAATTTTACGATTAGCTTTTTGTGTTAAATTATTAAGGTCACTTAATAATGTTTCTGTGTCCCAATATTCCGATGGGTCAGGCCAACCTTGTTCCATATTTGCAAGAGCTAATAATTGTCCCGCAAAGTCTTTTAGCTCATCGCTTTGCGCCACAAGCTCTGTTAATTTCTTTTGGTCTCTTTCAGATAAGCCTGGTATTTCAACACCTTTTAAGTTCCAAAGATATACACGTATTGCTTGATCAAAAGTAAAATCGCCATCAACAATTTTTTGTCTAAGAATTTTCTTTATTCCGGCATTTTCAGTTAGCAAATTACGATGCACCCCTCTAATATTTTGGCGAGCACTATCTAATTGGGCAATTCCAATAGTATATGGCATAACGATGTTGTCCATAAACCACTGCTTCTGAGCATCTCCTTTTTCGCCTTTGCCAAGCATGTCATACATAAGGCCCATAAAATCTTCAGCAGACGGCGGGAAGAAAAAGTTTTTAAAATTAAGCCTATCTTTTTTAGCACCACGTCTTTTACCAACAACCTCTGAAAATCTTTTGTATTCCTCTATACCAAATTTATCTTCAATAATTAGGTTAAAGTCTTTATTTAAATCATTTAAACTATATTTTAGGCTAGGCATATTTGAATCTATAGCATATTCTTTTGAAACACTTTGGTCAAATTCGCCATAAACTTCTTGTGTTTCTAATTCCCATCCTAGCTTTTTAGCCATTAAATCAGCAAACCGATCATAAACTCTAACCCTATTAAAACCATCGCCGCTGAATTCAATTCCTTCAAACTTATTTTGGTTTTGTATAAAACTAATTACAGCATTACCGATTGCCCCAAATAATTTAATTGGATTAATATTACTTCTGGCAAAGGTGCCTGTAGTAGACCAATTGGGATCTTCTAAACCGTCTTTAAGTGAAAACGCAAAAAATAATATATCTTTATCACCTCGTTTAGAAGGCGCAAGTGTTATAACATATGATTGATCCTCTTCTAATGGGCCTATCTTAATTTCATCAGAAATAAATAAATTCGGAGACTTAGATGTATTACCATCGGGATATTGAGGATAAAAATTAATATTAAGATCCGTATTTAAACTGTATTTTAATACTCTTTTTAATGGATAATATCTATGACCAACAAAAGATCCTAAAAGATTTTCTTGTCCGTTAAGAGTCTCTTTTTTTGATTCAACGTTCATTAAATTATTAAAATCAAATGTATCAGCGGCATCGAATGGATTTTTTAAAACTACATTTAATTCTGCTAATTGCCCGGCAATATAGTCAAACTTTAATCTAGCTATAGGGTCTTCACCTATATTATATTCGATCGGCTGGTCGTCTCTAAAAACTGCGTCTATAATTCCAGCAGCTTTTTCATCAATAATGGCGGCTTGATATATATTAAATTGGGCCATTAAATTTTCTTTTGTAATTTTACCACTAATATATAACCCAACAAATTTGGCCATTACATTTGTTGGTAATAAATGTTCAAAATAAAATTTACCGCTAATATTTTCTTGGACAAGCCTTATATCGGCGGCTTTTCGCATTGGGCTATTTGTATAATTAGCTAATGCATTAAATATTATAGTAGCTTGTAAAAGTTTTATTTTGCGTTCTTCTAAGGTTTCGGCTTGCTCTGCTTCTTTTTTATAATAATCTGCAAGCTTAATAATGAAGTTTTGAGATTCTATGGCTTCGAGATTAATTTGCCTTATAGCATTTTTAATCCCCATTTCTTTAAAAGCTTTATTAATTTTTGAGCCTCTTATTTCAATACCTCTTAATCCTCTATAGCTGCCACCATCTAATGGCTTAAATTTTACAATTCCTTTATCTGTTGTATAAGCTTCAGCCCCTGAATTATTAATTGGAGAATCTCCAATAGCATTATAAAATTCTTTATTATTATTAAATAAAGAAGCTCTACCCCCATCAGATAATGCGGCTAATAAATGTTGTTGAATTTCTTGGAAAGTAAATTGTTCAGAATTCAATAAATTGATAACGCCAGTTATTGCTTCATTGTAGGCATTTTCATTTATTACATTACCTTTTATATCTTTAATTGTTGCATCAATATCCGCAATATCAAATGCCGATTGTAAATTACCAGAAACAAGTCTAAATGTAATTCTTTGTTTTAATATTTCAATAGTTTCTTCGTCTGTTGGCTTTCTTGTTTTAGCTTTTTTAATTGTAGATTTAATACGTGGAATATCTTTAGATATTTTTGTAGCAATACTATCTATTGTAGCATCAGTAAAATATTTTTTATCTAATGTATTTATTAATACATTTTTTATAAGCTTTTTACTGCCGGTATTTAAATGCGAAATTTGTTTAACAATATCATCTAAATTTTCAAGAAAATTTAAATATTGTTCTGTTGTATTTAATGAGTATTTTAATTTAACTGCGTCAATATTTCTACCTAATGCTTCTGTAAGTGTAATTCCATAAGCATTCGCTCCATCATAAACAGGTAAACCTTGTTGGTTAATAAATTGTTGTAGGTTTGCTAAATTACCTTCTGCATCTGTTTCATTTAAATAACGTAAAAATAAATCTGTACCAACACCTGATGCAAGCATTTCAGCAAATCGCTTTTTCAATGCTGTTTTAGTAGACGGCTTTGCTGTTGGGTTATTAAAATAATTAATCCAGTCTTCCTGTGTTATTTCAATTCTTTCAAATAATGGGTTACCTTTTGCACCCCCATATTTGCCGCCCATTTCTGTTGTAGTTCTAGCTTGCTTGCCTGTTCGCGGATCAATTAAAGGCTGAACCCAATTAGCAATTCTTTTATTTAAAAAAGATTGTGGTATTAGCTTATATATTTTAAATGTTTCTTTTACAATATCCCCAAATGCACTTTTATTTCTTTTAAGAATATCATTTCTAAAATAATCGCTCAGCTCTTTAATTAAATATTCAGAAAGTAATTTTTGGAATTCGGCGGCCGCTTCTGGCTGTACTATAATTTTATTAGTACCAGGCACACCTTCAAACTTTAATTTTTTTGTATTAGCTGGATCTTTTATAAACTTGTCAATTGATCCATAAAATCTTTCTAATACTTCTCCACTTAAAAATCCAGGAACAGCTTTATTAATTTCACGTATAAAGTTAGTGGCCGAGGCGGCAACAGCTTTTTCAATAGCTGTTTCTCTTTTAGGAGCTTCTTCTTGTGCAACTTCTGCTTTAACTTGTTTTTGGACGCCTTCTTCTTCTAAGCTTAAAGTTCCTGCTGTATCGATGCCTAGCCTTTTGACCGCTTGTAATGCTTTATTATATGCTTGCGAAACAATCCAACCGTGTATGTCGTCATTTTTAGCTTCATCAAAATTAACTGCATGACGAAGCAATTCATTCTTAGCGGTAATTAAATATAAATCGCGTTCAAATCCAGGCAGACTACTAAATGGTGCCGCTCCGGTTTTTGGTTGAGGTCTATCAACGTAGTACCCCATTAGCTGCATTATTTTACCATCGTCGTTTAATATTTGTTCGGCAATAAAATTTTCACGGCGTCTTTGTCCAGTTCTGCTTTCTTTATCAGCCCATAAATCTTTATTTGCATTGTAAGAATTATTTACTTTTTTCTTATACGCTTGGTCTGATCTAGCTTCTTTTATTTTATTATTAAAATCAGAAAGAGAAAACTTTTTATCATCAGCTTCGTCATCGGGTAACTGCACGCCGCTTGTTTTATTGGCATAGCTAGCGGCAAAAGCCCTGGCTTCTTTAATGTTATTTATTGTAAATAGGTGAAAGCTATCGCCAAATATGTTTTGTAATACACTATTGATGGTTTGTTTTATAGAAGATAACCCAGCTAATGAACTTTTCTTAAATACTCCTGTATTGGTTAAATCATTTATTAATTGAAATAATTCGTCAACATTTGTTTTTGCATCTCCTATTTTTAAATATGCATTTAATCTATTTAAAATTTGGTCATGTTGCTCTTGAGTTATTCTTCCAAAATCTAATTGTTGAGCTGTATAAAATTTAAAATCATCAATAAGACGTAAAGAATTTTGAGCAATCTTTTTATCTTTAAATATTTGTTTTTCTTTAACTCGGGCATGACCTACCTCGTGTAGCGGAGAAACAGCAGCTATCCTGGCATTAAACCTATCTGATACTAGTAAAGACGTAAATATTTTACTTTCATTAATTGTTATTTTTTTACCATCAAATCCAGCGCTTTGTTCAAATTCATTATTAATTTCAAATGGAACGCCTGAATTTCTAGCTATATCTTTTGCAAGATTATATAATCCTATATTAAAATTTACTTCTGGTGTAAACTCTATTGACTTAACTCCGCCTTTTAAATTTAATTTAAGCGCACCTGAGTCTCCTTCTTGAGCCTCTAAAATTTCTTTAATTTCAGCTTCTCTTTGGGCTTGAGCTTCTCCTAATAAAGCATTACGCACCGCAAATTCCTCATCGTATCTAGCTTTTAATTCTTTAAGCCTAGCATCACCATATTCTCCAACTTCTCTGTTTGCCGCTAATTCTTGTGCTTCTCTTCTAATCTTCCGTAAATTAGCATTTGTTTCAAATAATAATTCTACGTCCTCTTCGGACATGTGTCTAAGCTTCTGATGAGAAATAGTAACTTTTGCGCTAGCTTCTCTAATTATATTTCTTCTTTCTTCTTTAAGTTTTTCTTTTTCTTCTACAGATAGCCCTTCTTCTTTTATACGCGCTTGTACAGAAATAAGTTTGTCTCTTAATTCATTAAATTCAGCCCTTTCTTGATTTGTTGAAATTTCGCTAAGTATAGCGTTATATATATTACTAGCAATTCCACTTCCCTGTAGAGCAAAACTAGTTACTGCAACATTTATAAAAAATTCAGTGTCTATTCCCTCTATAAGACTTTTATCTTCATTAAGAAATATAATATCTCCAAAGTTTTGGCCAAGTCCAGTAGCAAATTCTTCTACCTCTTCAATAGCAACACCGCCTATTGTACCAATAGTTATACCGGTGCCTTTAGCAAATCGGTCGGCCATCGCGTCGGACATTAATTTTTTATACTTAGATCGTCCATACCCCCTAGCCATTTTTTGAAAGTTCCTAAAAATAGTAGCACCCCCAAGTCTTTCGGCAAAAGTCGCAATACCACCATTATAAATCCCGGCAAAACCTTTTTGTAATTCCGTAAAGCTTAATGCATTTTCGTAGTAGTTTATTTGTTTTTTAAGGGTGGCTTTCTCCATATTGGTTGTCGCCGCTTCGAGTTTAGCATTTAAAATTTTTAACTGACCGCTAGCATTTTTTTGAGTAATCTCCATATCAGCAATCTTACCACCAGCTTCCATTACAAAAAATGCGGTGCTAGCCAACGCAGCCCCCGCTCCTCCGGTGCCATATATAGTACCAAGCCCCGCTACTATTGATGGAAAATTATTAATAGCAATATCTGCCATATAAGCGCCTACGCTAGATTCATCGCTTGACTCTAATGGCTTAGGGAATTTATATTGTAATTGATCTTTTAGCCGCTCATTGTAGTTTATGGCGGTATAAGTGCCTCTTGCGGCTGCAGCTTGAGCTTCTTGTATTTGTAATTGTGCTCCTTCTAAATTAAAGAAATCAGCCGTGCCTTCCATTGCTGCTAATCCGTATTCTAAAAACTTAGACCCAAGCATAACTGAAGAACCAACAAATGAATCTTCTAGCACTACAGCTAGCTTATCCATTTTATCATAATTTTTTGCTAAGGAAACTAGTTCTTCATTATTTATTTGAATATTATCAATGCTTTCATTAATCCTGTTTATATCAAGATTTAAATCAGCGGCTGCTCTATTTAAATCAATTTGCTCTATTTGAAGACTGTATATTTCACCCGGAACAACAACTTTGCCTTGATCAATACGCTGATTTATTTCATTAACTTTATTTAAGTATTCTTCTTGGCGTACCCCCCAATCATCTGCCGCTTGGTTTGTTTGTTGAATTCTTACCTCAATATCTGCTTTTTGTTGTTTTTGTATTTTAGCAACTTGAGGATCTTCGGTTAAATTAAAATATGGGGGGCGAAAAATACGCCCGTTAAGTTTTTCTTCGCGAACTAAAGGCATTCCGGTAAGCCTTTCATAATCTATAACATCTCGCTTGCGTTGTTCTAAAAGAGCGGCTCCTCCTTCAATTTTCATTGCTCTGGCTTTATTTAATACTTCGCCCTCGCCTGTTTCTCTATAAACTATTTCTCTAGCGCGCTCTTTAGCTTCATCAACTACCTTATCTTTTATTTCTTGGGGCACTAAGCTTAATTCTAGCTTACCTGTTTTTTGATACCATGCATATAAAGGATATGCATCCCCTAAATAAGCTTTTAGGTCCGGCTCAATTCTTTTACCCCCTTCTTGATCATATATATATTTAGGCCCTGCCCCTTCAATATTAAAGAAAGCTTCGGCAATAGCATCAATCTCTGTTTGTTCTGTAACTTGCGCTGATGCTTCTCTTGCTCTTCTGTTTAAATCAATAGCTTTGGCTGTTGTCCCTGTTGCTTTAGTTGTGCCCACATCAACAGCACCTTCTGGTATTTCTTCTGGGTCCGCTGGAAATGGATCAAGCTCAATCTTTGCGCCCATTTGCTTAGCATATTCTTCAAAAGTATCAGCATAGCTATTATCCAAAGGTTTATAATTTTCTTTATAATCCCTACCGGTTTTTAATTGAATAAATGGCCGGGGATCTGTTGGATTTAATATTTCATCTTCCATAAATATTATTTCAGTTGTTGGGCTTCAGCCATTCTATCTTTAAGTTGCTGGAAACTGTCAAAAGTATAAACGCCAGCTTTAGGGTCATTAACAACAATCTTACCGTCTTTTATTGATATATCATAATCTCTTGTTTGACCTACAATATTTAAAGCCACTCCTTTATATTCAGCCGGGGCAGCATCACCAGTTAATGTTGATTCAACATCAGCAATCCTAGCATTCTGTACTGGGTCAAATACAAATTCAGCACCTTGGTCTATAGGTGTATCTCTTTTTTTCTTATCAGCTGCAGCTTGTTTTGAAATATCAATCATTAAAGATTTATATTTATCAATAACCAATTGACGTAATTTATTCGGTCCGTCAGATTCTTGGTAAATTTCATATGCACCTGGTATAGGTTCAATTTCAATACCTTCATCAGTATATGCATTAAACAATGAATCAGTGGCTAAAGATAAAAGAGTATCATTATCTTGCACGGCAGAAAAAAGTACGTCCATAGAGCGCTTAAGTTCAGCTCCTTCAAGTACTCTACCTTTATTAATTATTCTATCAACTTCTTGGCCAAGTGCATTTGCTCCTTTAAAAGACTTTAAACGAAGATTTGGTCTATCGTCCCAAAGTGTTTCTTGTCCGTTTCGGTCAAATCTTAATTTTCCATCTGTACCACCGCCTAAGTATCTTGCTTGATTGGTCATTAAATCTGCGGTAAAAATAACATCATCTTGGTTATTTGCAGCTGACCATTCTTTATTTTCAAAACTTTTTTGGTCGTCTTCTTGGGTTGGTGAAAAATCTTTCCATTGATCAGCATTATTCTGTAAAGCGTATAATACATTTTGCATAATAGCTCTTTGCTCTCTTTCTTCTTCTGATCCTTTTTGAAACATACCCGCTTTTTCAGCGGCTTCGTCAAATATTTTTTTCTGTGACACAACCCACTCTTGTTGCGCTTGACGGTATTCTTGTGGAATATTATATTGATTTTGAGATACAGGGAATTTTTCTTTATATGCAATAACTCTATTCTCCTGTTCTTGAATGGTTTTTCTACGAGTCTCTGCTTTTTTTATTGCATATTTTTGCAAGCGCTGAGTTGATTCGCCAATTGCTTTTTGGACAGCAGTAGTATCAACCGGCATAATACCAGATAGTGCTAAGTCTCTTGCTCCCTTTATTAATGCAGTGCTTGCTTGTCCTGAATATAATTGTTTGGCCATCTTTTAAATATATTTATTATTGCGACAATAAACCAAATTCAGCAGCACCTCCAGCAATTTGCCCAATACCTCCAACTAATTGAGAGGTAGCAAGCTGTCTTGCTTGTTGAGCTGCCGCTAGTCTTTGTTGGCCCATGCCTAATATTGTTTGTTCTCTTCCGAATTCAGCTGCTTGAATATCAGCTTCTCCTTGAGCTTGTAATTGTTGAATTTGTTGAGCCTGAGCGGCTTGTTGTCTTTGAATTTGCGCTTCTTGCATTCCGATACTAGCTGATGCTTGCTGTAAATTTTGCGCTTGTTGATTTGCCATAGCTTGAGCTAAAGCAGCAATTCCAGCACCACCGGCGGCCCCTTGCAAAGCGCCCATGGTATTAGCTAACCCCTGCTGTTGTTGCTGAGCTAAAAATTGGGCCTGCTGTTGATTTACAGTTAAGTCTTCCGCGGTATTTTGTAAAGCCTCATAAGGATTTTGAAATTCAAAGTTTTTATATGCCCGCATTGCTTGGTTGTATTCACGGCGCGCTGCGCGCTCTTCTCTTCTTCGAGCCCTTCCCCCAAAAAGTGAACCAATAGCGCCTACAGTACCTTGCACTATACCGCCAACAGATCCTATTTGAGCAATTTCTTCCGGTGTCATATTTTATTAATTTATAGTTATATTATTACGTATTATTAACTGCTTATAAATACTTCTGTATTTACAGCAAATAGTTCTTTTTTACTTGTTGACGTTACCTCCATATCAACTGTACCATGGTAGCCTACAATACCAGAGGTGTTAGCATCATTATCTTTCATAAAAAATATAAAATCACTTGTGCTATCTGGTGGCGGAGTTAAGCTAGATATTTCGCATGTGATGCTTGTATCTGTTTTTGCGGTAACCACGCCAAGTTTATATACATTACTTGTAACACTATCTTGATAATATATAACATCTGTTCCTACTTGTAAAGATACATTAAGCGGAATTGCAAAATTTATTGTTATACTTTCTGTTGATGCCATATTATAGTTTCTGAGTTATTGTAAATGGATTAGTTTGCGTGAACGGCGAAGCTAAATCAGCGCCAGACAGCGTAAATGTCCATGTTTGATTACTTCCTGTTGTATTTTCCGGAAATGCCAGTTGATATACAATTTTACCAGTAGCACCAACTGTTTCTGTAAATGTATTATTATCAGAATAAAAAGAAGTTACTGGGTACGGTGCCGTTGTTGTAAATGTAACTTCAGCCCCAGGATCTCCATATATTGTAACAGCTCGTGTTTCGCCTGCTTGTGCAATAACAAAATTGCTAATTGCATATGCGGTAATTTCTGTTGGTGATGTATAAGTTTCAATAGCATTAGCAACAAAATTTAAATCATTTAAAGTCTCATTTTTGCCATCAATAATATATTTTACTGTATATGCTCTTGCTGTAACATTTCCTCCTAATGAAGAATCAGTATATGTAATTATATATGGATCATCATTTCTTTCCGCTCCTTGTGTTTGATAATAATATGGGTGTGTTTCAAAATAATAACCACTAGATGCGGTAAATGTTTTAGTAAATAATGTTACTGTGGCCCCGTCAACGCCTGATTGTGAAAACGCCGTTGTGCCAGAAGTGCCAGTTGTATTTGTTTCTGTTGTGATATAATCGCCGTCTATTGTAAATGTTTGCTCGTCAGCTGTACCGTCTATGTCTATTAATAACTCTACATCAGCCGAGGGCATAACAAAGCCAGCGGCAAAAGTAACCAAACAATTTACATTGTCACCATCTTGCGAAAAAACTGCACTGGCTACTTCTGTAGGCAATGCTTCACCAATTGAAAAATTAGTATGCGTTAATGTATATCCTGCGGCAGGACTAATCACTAAAGTAACAGTAGGATTTGCCCCGGCAGAAATATTATCGCCTGATTCAGCTTCAAATGAAGCGCTTGTTATTGTATACGTTTGTAATGACATAATTAATTAACTGGATCATTTTTAACTGTTACTGTAAATGTTGTATTACCGGTGTATGTTCCAATACTTGAAGGATTACCAATTCCCTGTGCCGCAAATTGCTTTAAATCCAATGTTCCTGTTTGAGCTACATTATCCCAAGTATCATCTACCCCCCTAATATAGTTATAATATATGTTTTCTTTATCTAAAAACGTTGTAACTTGTCCGTCTTGCTGGTCTGTTTGAATTAATGGTGCTGTCCAGCTATTATCTCCTTCATATGAAAGAGTTTTAAAGTTTTTAATTTGGCTAGGGTTATCATTAAATATAAGCTGTACGCTAGACTTAGCAGTGCTGCCTTCATAAAATGTATTTCTATTTTGATTATCATGTGTCCACAGCATGCCATTACTCATAGTATAATAATCAGCATTTAGCGAAATACCCCATTCTGGTATATATGATTTACGTGTTGGCCAGCCGTCAGATGATTCTTTAAAACAAACTGTGTCGTTATTTAAAGTTAAATTATATGTGTCTGAATATATGTCATAGCTGCCTAATACAGTAGTAGCGGCCTTTAAGTTATCATAAAAATAGTCAGACATTCCTTTGCCGCTAATTTCAGTTAAACCGTCCATAGATAGCCTCAATACAACACCGCGTTTTTTATCTGAAAAATAAGCGCGGTAGCCGTATGAAGCAAAGCTTTCTGGATTTTTAGATATACCAAATTCACCGGCAAATGGAATCGCTTGTCCGAGAACATTATTATTTGAAGTAACATTTATATTACCATCGGCATTAAATAATGCATCTTTATTGGCTAATATTCTAAGACATTTATCTTCACATAGTGTTACTAAATTGGTATCGCGAGTATGTAGCTTTTGTATGCTGCCATATATTGGATTAATATCTTTTGTTATTTTTTCAGCCTGTATAAATTGATTAAGACTATTTAAACCAGACGTTGAATTATATACACCCGAATAGATAAGCCCCGTCGCCCTTCTCTCTTCTTTATATGGCTCTTCTAGCACTGTAGATGCTTTAGTGCCTTTGTCTATAAAAGCTGCATTAAAATCGTCTCTAACACGATTTGATTCAACCCCATTGCCAAAAGCAAAACAATTATGCCAAGTTAATATTTTAGTATCATTATATTCCGTAATCGGAAATGCTTCACTAGCTTCATAATATATGTTAAGATCTGCAATTTCTTTAGGTTCGGTTTCAAAAATAGCCGGATTATCAGAAGGAGTATCCGTATCTTCCGCTACACCTAATATTGAAATAACTATTTCTTCATTAGGTGATAAAAAATTAGGGTTTACAGTTTGTTCTAAAGGCTTATCAAATTTAATATATATGCGCTGCAATATTTCTACAGATTCACCTATATACGAAGCAATTATAGGAAAAGTTCTAGTTTGATTAGAAATAGTATAAACAGTATCGTGGTTGTTAAATTTAATTTTTGTTCCCGGCGTTTTTAATGCATTCCAAAAATCCCATGGCAATTCTTCGGGTACAGTAGTGATACTATTATCAAATAATCTTATTTCAGGAACAATATCATATATAACATCATCACCTACCCCGTCAGCCCATGAAGGCTTTTGATTATTAGCCCATTCCAAATTCGTGCCGGCTGCGGCTGGCCCTAAACCACCATTATACCAAAACTTGTCGTACCCTCTCGCAGGGCTTACGCCACCTCCCCATATTTGCAAAAATCTATTTATTGACCTATCGTATGCAGTAGTAAAATTACTGTCTGTTATTTGCTCTGTTGTAGCATTAGGGGCATCTAAATTTGTAAATCCTACAAATGTATGCGAATTTATTCCTACTAAATTTTCTTGAGAAAAACTTGATTCAAGCAAAGCACTATTTGATTCAATTTTAGCAAAAAAGAAGCCTTGATATTTAGCATTATTTACATCAGTATCAACTTCATAAACTAACATTTCATTGGAAGTTGATCTTAAATTGCCTGTGCCATCTGTTTCGTATAAGAAATCTATATCATTACTAAAAGCTGTTGACACATAAATTTTTGCTGCATCTCCTGAGCCTCCTGTAAACTCTGCTCTTATTATTTTATAATAATTTGAATTACCAAGAGATGAATTAAATTTAATATATGAGCCAGCTACTAATACATCTTTTAATTGTTCACCAACACCATTTATAAAACTGCCACTAACCTCTTCCTTAGAAATTAAAAATGTTGTTTGGCCTTGAACAGGTGTTGCACCAGCAGTAGATGTAGTTGCAACAGTATAAGTTCCATATGAATCACCAAAATTTATAGTGGCTGTGTAATTTAATATTCTTTTTTCTGTAATTTCTGCTGGCGCTTCATTAGATATTGATAAAATTCTATATTTATTTGCAGAATCATTAATTGCTGTTATAGAATTATGTCCTTTTTTAAGAATTAAATAATCCTCTTCAGACACTTTATTGCGTTCAGTAGACGGAAACGCAATCCAAACACTAACACCATCATTTGAAGGATAGATTCTTTCTGCAGCAATATTATAATACTCACCAGCAGAGTCTTTAATAAAATATTTAAAATGAGTAAATCCCTCGGGCGCAGCATTAACGCCTTTTGCTTTTAATAAATTTCCAGTAGCAGAATATATTTTAGGAACATTAACATAAGCTTCTTTACTAGTAAAAACAGGAGTTTCTCTACCATATTCATCTTTAAATACAACACCCACCTGATATGCTCTATTTGATTTTATAGATGGGGAAAATATAATTGCTGGGTCTGCCTCCTTGACGCTAATATTAGCGTTTAATGTTATTTCTGTATTTAAAGTATAATTTTGCAAATAATTGCCATATATTAATCTATTGCCAACAATTTCTTGGGCTTTGGCTTTGCGGGGCACATTATCCCACGGCCTTAATATTTGATTTGATTGAACAATTTTATATATAATTTCACTTTCAATTTTAAATCCTTCCCATGTTGCATATACTAAATCATTTGGATCAATTTCATCTACAATATATATTGCCGGATTATTAGTTTCTTTATATAAAATTTCAATTTTTTCTACATCGTCAGGTATTAAATCTGTTACTTTATTTTGGAAGTCTGTAGCATTAGTATATTTAGTTTTATCGAATAATGTTATAAGTCTAACATTATTAATCATTCCTTCATTATATCCTTTTTTAGCATTATAATCAAACTCAGTAGGTAGAAATGCCACTTCAGTAAATGGAGAAAATGCTGAAAACTGATTGTCTTCATATTTCCACCTATATCCAAACCGCGGAAATTTAAGTTCGAATATTGGATCATCTTGTTGTAAAATACATTCCCAAACAAGATTATTATCATCTGGAGTCTCGGGCGATATGGCTAAAAGAGCAACCTGTATACTTACAGGGCTATTAACTGCCGTTATTTCTAATCTGGCAGTATATTCATTAGTTTCAGTATCGGCGGTAAGCGCAGGGGTAGTTAATATAAGAATATCTCCAACAATATAATTAACAGCAGAACTAAGTGTTAAAGTGTAAAATACATCTGTGTCTTCGGTTATGCCAACCGAGGTTCCAAGGCTGCCTGAATTTGTTCCGCCATCAACCCAGTTTTTAGTAATTGTTGTTGTAACAGATCCATCACGACTACTGTCCGAAAAAGTAATCTCAGGAGCTCTGAGGGGTGATTTTTTAATTACGGTAATATCCGATTCAATAAAGTCACGCCCTTTATATGTACTATGCGTTGTAAAGTTTGCAGAAACAAAAACATTTTTTGTAACATCTACTTTTTTAGGTTCTGAATTATCATCTGTAAAAAATAAATAATTATCTAAAATATTAATTCCAGTAATAAGTTTTGTAGATGAAAAGTTTAATACATTTTGCGTATCAACAAGCACAGGACGTACTTGGCCAAATTGATTTTCATATTCTATAATACAATCAACTGTTGTAGAAGTAACAAACCAATATATTTTATCGTTTATATCGTCTTTAATTGCTCCAATACATTTTGCATCTAAAGGCAAGCCGTAATAATTAGTAGACCCAGTTTTTAAATCCCAATTTGCAGCGGGCTGAGCTTTTTTAAGCCTAGCAACTTGATTACCTAAGATATTTTCAATAGCGCCTACATCACTACCTTCAGATGACCCCACCTGTATATTTAAAGCATCTCTATATTCACCATTAGGCACTAATCGCTCATCAAGGTCTTTATTCATTCGACCTTTGAGAAATAACCGTTTTAATTCTGGCATATCTTAGTGTTTTATTTGCTTAGACTTACCTCGCATTATTTGTGTCAATTCTTCTAACTTAATATTAGATAAACGAAGTTTAGCTTGTCTTACTGAAGCAAATTTTTCTTTATTAAATCTATTCACAATGTATTCTGGAGTATTAGCTCTAGTTGAAAGGACCGCGTGAGCAATGCTTTTATACATTGCCTCTTCAACAAATTTGTGCACTTTCATTTCTTTAACGGTAGCAACTCCGTCAGATATATACTTAATTGTTACAATCCGCCCAACCATATCTGCGCTAAAGAATATTTTAGACTTTATTGGGTCAATAAAAAACAGCCCATTGCTTTGAGTATGTTGAGGATCAATACCAAAGCGTTGCCCAAACAACTGAGTAAAAGAAGTGTTTTCTTCTAAATCACTTAATTCATCTTCCTCTGTTGAACCTGCTGCTTTAAATTTTTTCCAAGTTTCAGATTCATTAGCGGTAAGTAAATTGCCATCACCGTCAAATGTATATTCATAATCACTATCTTGTAATAGTGGTAAAGGGTTGCTAGTTTTATTAGCTGGATAAATAATTCTTTCAACACCTGAATCATCTACCCAAGTCAGCTTAACATAATTTACATAATCGTGTGGCAAAGGCATCTGTAGATTAGGGGCTACTTCAACTTCTTGCGATTTTTCAGAGCGAGTGGTATCGTAACTTAATTCTTGCATTGC
>Ga0213860_10000387_pt1 | contig 17688 bp, 15 predicted proteins | sample PICome_3_FD_160118 | JGI IMG/M metagenome (GOLD analysis project Ga0213860, IMG submission 160118) | Coastal seawater microbial communities near Pivers Island, North Carolina, United States - PICO550 | ecosystem: Environmental > Aquatic > Marine > Coastal | place: USA: North Carolina...
AATCCCGCCTATGCCTGTTGGAAAAAGCAATTGTTTACGGGGTGAAATTAGGGATATATGCGCAGGCGTTCTCCGTGTTGTCCTTTTAGGGCTTCGCGCGATCTATCAAATTTGCTACCGTGACGCAGAATAATACATACCGCGATTACTTCAAGCACCAAGCTGTTAACCATCCCGACTTACTACATGCAGACGGCACTAAAGAAGTCTTCAGAGTGATAGCAATCGACGAAGCAATGGGAGACTTTCGCGGCAATGTAGCGGAAAAGGATTATGTGATGCGTTTGATAGACTACACCTACAGCGTGAGCGACACAGGTGTACACGAAGTGCAAAAGCAATTCACCGGCGGCTTTATTATTGCCAAGTATTACGGCAAGCGCAAAGACGGAGAACCAAATCGCTTTGAAGCAATGCAAGCCAGCGAGAAGGTAATGGACGATATTATAGAGAAGATGATCCACGACTCGCGCAATGGGCACCCTTTATTTTATTATAGCCTCAATAGCAGGCAATCAATAAACGTACAGCTTATCGAATTGACAATTCAAAGCTATATCGGTTGGCTGTGCACCTTCCAGTTTTCCAATTACTTCCGAGACTGTACAACTCACGCAGATGCACCTGCATGGGTAGACGGTGGGACAACACCATTTGAGCTATAATGCTGAATATAACCACACAAGCAACAGACATTGAACTGTCAAAAAATCCGGTGGTTTTTACATTCAGAACTACCGACAATAGCGGCGATTCTTATGGTGCTAAAGCAGCCTTTGCAGACATTACAACCAATGTAGGCGGGTATGAGAATGGAGACCAACTGCACATACAATGGACAGAACCAGACGGCAGTGGACAAAGTGTAACATTTGACGCAGTACTCGCACCGCTCACAGATAATCAAATCCAAGCCAAAACAGGCGCTTTCACGCCATCTGTTTACTTTGCCTTGGTAGCTTCTCAAATACAAGCGCATCCTTCCGTATCTCCACATTTTACACTGACCAGTGATTCGCCAAGTGCTGGCTTTTGGCGCATCACCGCGACCGCTATAGATACTGCGGCAGGATGGACGGTGCAGTTTGACGATGACGATGTAGCGGTAAGCTCAACCCCTTCTGTTAGTAATACGGCAGCAGTCGCCGACAACACCCCAAACGACTATCGAGTAATTGTTGAATTATTCTTTGAAAAATCCCTAAACAATGAAGTTTTTACTAAAAGTGCTGCGCTTAGTGCTATTCCCGACAGGAAAGGTTATACAACCTTTGACATTTCGAGCATACTAGATGCAGAATGTATTTTGAGTTTTAGGTCTCCAATACCAGATGTGGAAGCCGGAGGGACCTTTACGCCTGACAATATCAAAAGGTATCATTTGAGGTATAGAGAAGATTATGAGGACGTTTTTGTAGATCCTTTAAATACCGATGGACGATGGCAGGTCACGAGCGTAAAGAAGGTTTTATTCGGAGGCACTAGCCAAGAGAGTCAGCCGGATTTGGACTTTTTGGGCGCCCTTAATGCTTCAAATTCGCTGCTCACTTGGTATCCGAACTCAAAAAGAATAGGCGTAAACCAACCGGAGTATATAACCTGGTACAACTATGAAAGTACAGCTAATCAAATCGTTTTAGCCCTCACGACGTACCTAGAAGATAATACCCCAACATCAACGCATCTATTTACAGAGACGCCTATCACCGTAAACACAAAAGAAACCGTAACCATACCAATTAGCGCCAGCGCTCTAAACTTGGCAACCGATGTAGTAAAATTTAAAGTGACCATAAGGGACTACATAGACTACGACAACGTAAGTGGGCGCAATCTATCCCAAACGCGCACCTATTACTTGGACCGCTGCTATTATGAAGAATATAAACATATCATCTACCTAAACAGCTTTAATGCAATAGAAAGTCTCTTTTTGACGGGCTACACCAGCGAGCAGCTTAATGTTAAGCGCTTAAGCAGCCAAAAAGTATTAGAAGACGGTCACAGTGCGCACGATGCAGAGATATTCCAATACGACCAAGACTTCCAAAACTCCTACACTTTTAGAAGTGGATATTTTGGAAAAGAAGAAGTCCAAGCCCTTCAAGAACTACTTATTTACAATCATAGTTATTTAAAAACCGCTGACGCCTTTTTCAGGCTGTACATAAGCTCGAAAAGGTTCGCTATTACAGAGTCTTTTCAATTCCTCCACCATATCGAATTTAAAGCCACACGCAGCATTATTCCAATAAGTTTTACACCCATAAATGACGAAACTATGCAAGACGTAGTACCAGTAGAAAATGGAGAAGGCATAGGATATTGGCAAATAGGAACAACTTTCACTATACCAGGACAAGCACAAGGAATAGGAGCGCTTGTAGTAGGCTCCACATTCACCATAAATTAAAAACAATGGCAAAGCAAACTATAACACATTTAAAGTCCAGGTTTGAGACGGGCGACACTCCCACTGAAACAGATTTTAGCGACGTTTTTGATTCCTACGTCCATAAGGATGACATCAATTACACAGAGTTGACTGTATCAGGTTCAAACACTTACTTACTGTCAGCGGACAAATTGATAGTTAGGATAGTTTTTCAAGACGCCTCGTCGGGAACTGTAAAAGTAGGCACGACCGCAGGGGCTTCCGACATTATAGACGAGAATATTATTGGCGGCACGCCCCTCGTTGAAGGCTTGGAATACTTTGTAGCTGCCAACACGACTATCCATTTTACCGGAAATTTCACCGCAAAAATTTACATCCAATGAAAAAAATAATTCTATTCGCAATATTACTATTTCCACTTTTCGCCACTGCGCAGAAAAATAAAACAGTGGATAATCTAAAGGCGCGACAAAGCATCACTTTAGGCAGTAAAAAAGTGTCTTCGATTTCAAATAATAGCTCTCTGACAAACGATACTACCGCACTTGTCACAATGAGCGCTATAAAAACATACGTAGACTCTAATAGTGGCGGAGGTGGTGGCGGTGGCGGTGCTGTTTCTTCTGTTTTTGGAAGAACCGGAGCTGTGGTGGCACAGAGTGGGGATTATAATGCTGGACAGGTCACAAACACACCAGCGGGAAACATTGCGGCGACAGATGTACAGGCGGCTTTGAATGAATTAGATACAGAGAAATTAAGTGCAGAGGTTGACGGTAGTATAACAAATGAAATTCAAACTCTTTCAATATCAAATGACTTTCTTTCGATAAGTTCAGGAAATACGGTTGTCATTCCAGGAGATGATCTAGGGGACCACATAGCAACCCAAAATATAAATATTGGATCCAATTACCTAAGTCCTGATGGAGGGGCTCAAGGCATAAAATTAGATGCAGGAGGAAACCTAATTATTGAAAGCGCGGGGTTTGTCGGATCCGAATTAAAAATAACGGAAGCTTCTGCATATGGTAATGATGCAATAATATTAAAGGCACCGAATAATATGAGTGGTAATATAAATTTCAATTTTCCGAATTCAGAAGGGACAGTGGATCAAGTCCTTAGAACGGACGGATCAGGAAACCTAAGTTGGGTCGATCAAACCGGAGGTGCTGGCACTTCTAGCACTGTACAGATTGTACAAGCAGGACACAGCTTCAATCTAGGGGCAAGCCCTTGGAATGGATACGGATTTATCCCTGTAGCTTTACAAAGTGGCAACTATGTACTAGCTCAGGCGGACTCCATAAGCACGACTACAAATTCATTCATTACAGCAATCAGTGGCGACACTTTAACCCTTCAATCGACTGGACATATTGACCTGCCAGTAGGTACAACTCTTTCGGAAGGTTATTACTACTTAAGTATTTCACAGGCTGGATATGTAACAAGTGTAGAACCCGACACCAGCCAAGCTCTAATCTTTGTAGAAAAAGGCGCAGACAATGCACAGTTACTCAGTATGCGTATCGTTGATTATACAGCAGAGGCAGCAAAACCAGTATTGAGAGGGACTAAAAGTGATACAACAATAAACCTAAACAACAACAATATTTTCAGGCTAGACTTAACAGGATTTACTGGTTCTGAATTTGATTTTACAAATGGGGCGACAGGTGCTACTTATGTAATGCAATGGTTTGATAATAGCAATATTTTATCATTTACAGATAGTCTTAGATGTTTCACTACTGACAGCGAAGAAGCATTCCCAAATAGTAATGCTACAACAGGCACCATTCATTTTTACAAAGACGATACAAAGTTCTATACCATTTCCTCCACTGTGAGCTGTGAAGTCCAAATAGTAGCAGAATACCAAGCTGTTTTAGATTACGCTACAGGACAGTCCATCACCTTACCACACGACACAGTACAAAGTGCTCAAAACGCATTTGTAAAAGGATTAGTTGATGCTGGTATCTGGTCAAAATTGGATATGTTGTACTTGTTCAGAAGTGGACAGGATGAAACTTTTGCAAAGATTGACTATAAACGCCTAAGTCAAGTAACAGAAAGTGGCACCGTGAATTACGCTGCAAATACTGGCTTTACCTCGGATAATTCTACAGGATATTTTTCCACAGGTTTTAATACTGACGGCGGAACAAATTTTGTTCAAAATTCTGCTTCATTAATAATGGGAGGAACAGGTTTTAACAACCAATGGGATTTCGGTGTGGCATCTGGAAGTAACTTTGTAGGAGCTATCAAACATAGTGGAAATAGCAATATTTGGATCAGGATAATGGGAGAAAGCGAACACAACTCACTAGCGCATGGAGGAACAGACGGGTTTTGGATATTCACAAGGAGTAGTGCCTCGGATGTTGATTGCTACAAAAACGGAACCTTATTAGGCAATGTAGATCACACAAGTAGTGCGCCAGGCACAAATGAGATCCAAATAATGCGCCATAGCAATCAAAGTACTAACACTTCCGATGGTACCTTCGAAATATTTGGACTAGGCAGCAACCTGTCCGCCTCTGAAATAACCACTTTCAATTCTCTATTCAATACATACAAATCAAGCGTTGCACCATAATGAAAACTATGCTAACAATCATATTAAGCCTGTTATATTCCTCAATGTTTGCACAAGTGAGTCAAGCGGCTATTGCATCCTTGAAAGGTACACGCGATCATGGTGGAAAATCGACAACAGGAATAGCTGAAAAAGCACCACACAGGCACAATGCAGATTTTAGTTGGAATTCAAACACGGACAATTATTACAGTGAAGAGAAATTAAAGTTTGCAGAGGCGGCGCATTTTAAATACAATTTTGGAGGAAATATTTTCATTAATCCTCCTTTAGGTAATGGGAATGAGCTGCCATCTGACAGGCAAGGAATTTTAGACGGTGGTCGTTGGGATATTTCTATTTATTTTAATCTCAATGATTGGACTACTAATGACACAGCGGACTTAAGGACGCAAATACAAGAAATAAAAGACTCTCTTTCTTTGACAAACATAAGCGCCATTAGTTACAGAGGAGGCGACGACGAAGGTGCAAGAGATTCGCTTGTGTGGTTGAAGCAATTCCTTGGCGGTAGAAATTCAACTGCCAATATTCCAACAGATACGCCTACATCTCTATATAATTTTTACGGAATTGTAGAGGGCGACACATTGGGGAATCTAATAAATCCCGACACAGCATGGAATGTGTTTAGAATTATTTCGCAAGCCTCTACTTCTAGGTTTGTAAATGGTGATGGATGGGTAGAGAACGACAGTGCCTCGACAGCAGCCAACGCTATCACCTCTGCCACTTTTATGTTGGAAACTGCTCAGAAACGAGGATTTTACAGGAATTTCACGCATTTGCACACCCTCTTTGAAACAGGGGTAAAAGACTGGCGAAATGGGTATTTTGGATTTCTTAAAAACCATAGAGACTCTATAAGCTCAAACAATTATTTCGAATACTCAGCAGGTTATGAAGAAATCATCGAATATGCTTACGCAAGAGATTTGATTTCAAATACAAGCACCTCGGATATAGGCGACGGGATTAGATTAAGTTTAGACTTTACAAACAACGAGGATATAGATCCCAGTTTAATTGAGACACCTGTTTCAATTGTAATAACTACTGTAGGTACGAATTTAGAAGGTAATGAAATCATTTGCACAGGTTGTGAAGGAATTAGAAAGATAGCTACCGACTCTTTTGCACTAGACTTGAAAATACCAAGTGATTTATCACAAAAGACCGTTGATATTTCACACCACGAATCCGGTGTTTATTACGATTTTACAAAACCTGCCATCACTTCTGCAACATTAGACGGGACAGATCTCAATGTAACAACAGATAAAGCGACAATCGTAACAGCTTTTTATGGAAATCGGAATGGAGAAGATTGGGAGATAGAAGGCACTTTCAGATCTGGCAGCACTTATCAAACTAGTCACACTATAGACTTAAGCGCAATAACGCCAACCGCGAAGGATATAAGAATAGGAGTAATCACAAAAGAAAAGCAATCTATACTTTCATCGCCTTACAGGTTTTAATATGCTCCAACTCAAAGTTAAGGAAATATTTCTCGACCTCAATACCAACACCATTGCCACCATAACAATGGTAAATCCCGTATTTGATGCAGAGCATTTAGCAAGGGCATTTTCATACCAATTTAATATACCAGCAACTCCGCTTAATCTTTCAACTTTGGGTTATATAAATCGCTTGGATAGCTCAAAAAGTGTAAAAAAAGTAGATGCGGAGTTATGGATAATGGGGACTGTTTTCGACAAAGGCAAATTAAAAATTGTCGGCGTCAATGAAAAAGGTTTAAAAGTTCATTTCCAAAACAGTCCCCAGACTTTACTCGAAGACCTGGAAGCAATAAACATTAATGAGATACTACCCACCATCCAAGTGCCCCAAACCCTCGACGGTGGTTTCTGGCAATTAGAACCAGCTAATCCACCTGGTGACTACTCCGTACAAATCAATTCCAACACTTACACCCTTAGCTTGGCACAATCGGCAGGAATGACCACCAAACCGGAAGTTATAAACCATTTTATTCCGCTTATCAATGCAGACTATCCTGGTACAGCTTCGCAAGGAGGTAGCAATCTTTTAGAACTATCTGACGAGGGAATAAACCCTTATGAAGTTTATCACAACTACCTAAACTTTACGTTGATATCTTCGCGCACCGTCATGGAAGCCCAGCAAAGCAATTTACTTTCCCTAGCAGACGACATTATAGACACTCCTGTCGAGTCTTACGCATTCCCAATGCACTACAACCCCGGATTTTATCGTCCAAATAATAGTTTTTTCGAATCTTGGATAAACTATTGGCACGATGCACAAAAAACAAATACACCTAGACAAATTTTGGAATGGGAGCACACCTATGTCCCTATGGTTAGACTACCATATCTGCTTAAGCAAATAGTCGCACAGGCAGGACTCACAGACATAGAGGGCGACTGGTGGGATATAACCGATTCGCAACAACTGGTTATCTATAACAATAAAGCATTGGACGAAGCCCGAGCAGAACAATACGCAGCGGGCATGCGGTATCTAAACGGGTTCGTCCAGTCTTTCGACCTCAATGATCACGTCTTGGAAATTTCCTGCAAAGATTTATTATTGATGGTCGCGACACAGTTTGCACTATATCTCGACACAGCAAAAGGCAGCCTTTTTTTGAATAAGAAAAAGGCACAGCTTGACCGTGAAGCGATAGACTGGACCAGCAAAGTAGAACCGGAGTTCAATTTCGACCTAATTACGAAAGAAGGTTTTGAATTAAAATACAATACCGACGAAAACGAAAAAGAATATTTTGACGACCAACTAACCAATAAGACTATTACAGAAGGCGACACACCATTTAATCTACCTTTTTGGTCGCTCTACGAGACGGTTTTTTCGGACAATGGCGAGACGCTAATATCAGCGAGACAAGACCAGCAAGGATTTAGCGCAGTTTCGGGCAATGAAGGCGAATACACACTGCGACTATTATTTGACAGAGGAAAGCACAAGGACTCTGGCGCCTCAGAAGATTACAACCAGACCGGACACAAGACACTAGATATACATAGTACAAGTATCGGTACCTACAGCCTGGCATGGGATGGCGACGACGGGCTTTATGAGCAATTCCATAAAAACGTACTAGAACTGACGCAAAAGCCCATTATTACCAAAATAGTGCGCCTTCATATAGGCGATATCACAAAAATGCGAGAATGGGAACAAACAAAAGTCCTCATCATTCAACCAGAGGGACAGGTGATCGGAATAGTGCGGCAAGTACAATTTAAAGTAAGTAATAGAAAAACAAATACCATTTTAGCCACTGTCCAAATCGTAAAATTATAATTCATGAAAGTAGATAGCCTTACCGTCACTATCAACGACAAAAGAATCATAGTTCCTCAGCATTGGAACGACCTAAGCCTCAAAACACAGCTCAAAATCTACGGCACCTTAATGACGGATGTTGGTAATATTTTAGAGGCTCACGAAATCGTACCTTTTAAGCGAATAGAAATAATGAAATTATTACTAGGCTTAAATACTGCTTTTATGAAAAAGTGGAGGAAAACGAGCATGTTAGAAAGTGGTGACGATGGCGACTTGATTTTTTTAAACGAAGTGCAGCACGTATGTACAGTAACTAACTTTTTGTTTGACATCGAAGAAAAAAACGGAAACAAAAAGTATCAAATCCATTTAGGTCTAACAAAATGCCCTTTCCCGATGCTAGAAGAAAAGACCAAGGGCAAGAAAACCAAAAAGAAAAGATTCTACGCGCCTGCCGATGGCTTAAAAAATATTACGATTTATGAAATGGGCGCAATTTTTACGCTGTTCGAAGAATTTATGCAGACCAAAGACGAAAGTATCGCTATTAAGTTATTAGCCACCATTTACCGACCGTCCAAGCCAAAAACCAAAGAAAACAAACTCAGCGGTTACAAAGGAGATCGTCGCCTTCCATTTCTTGACCATGAAAGTACAGTCGAAAATCGAATCGCTGTTTTTGAAAAACTAGCCAAACCCGCCAAACAGTTAATTATATTTTGGATTGCCTCCTGCCGGCAAGCAATAATAAACGCCTACCCTAACATATTTGAGAGTGACGATGTGCAAAATGATGGCAATAAATACGGTTGGGGTGGCGTATTGCTTAGTCTGGCGGGGGGACTCATTCACCTTAATGAAATTTCCGAAAAAAAGTACGACGATGCGCTCGATTATCTTTCCTATTTAGAAGACCAGCGCAAACTGGCAAAGCTCAATAAAACGGCTTAAGTAAAGCCCGTTTTTCATCCTGTCCTTTTTCTACCCTTTGCCTACCTGCATCTTTGCTACATGTACACCATGCGAAAATTGTTGGAATATATGGACAGCGGCAAGATTTTCTCTTGTAAAGTGGTCACTTATGACAAGAACCGAAAGAAAGGCGGCACTATCGTAGAATACTCAGAAGCGAAGCAATTGGGAGCAGGAGAAGGCGAGCACATACCAGAACAGCGACCACCAACGCGCATCGAAGCCAAGCGCAGCCCAAACAAGCCTGGCACAAAGCGCAATCCAAACCACCGAAAATATTATACGCGCAATATTGTAATATATCAAAACGGAGTAGAAACTGCCATTAAACGCAAGATTCATCCGCCTTTGATAGTTGAATTTAATGGCAAAGAAGTATTAGTATAATGAGTGCAGAAAAAAACATAGTCCTCGACGTAATACAGCATAAAGACGGTAGCTTTAAGGCAATCTTACCAGAGGCGAAGATCCGGAATATGGAACCCGTTAAGAAGCTTACAAAGGCGCCACTACCAGAGCAACAAACACAGGGGATGGACTGGGCACCCTGGGGAAAAAATGACCGTCTGCCCACAGAGATACGCTGCAAGCTCGAAAAAGTACCAATGGCAGGCACCGCAATAAGTAAGTTAATAGCGATGATGTATGGCAATGGGCTTGCATATTATCGAAACAGCGAGCTACAAGACGGAAAGACCAAAGTAAAACGCGCCCACATACCAGCGATAGAAAGCTTCCTCCAAAAAAATAAAATTAAGACCAAATGGCTAATTCCTCAATTTGCCGATTATCGCTATTATATCAACACCTTTTCAGAAATGGTATTGAATCGCAACAGGGACCAAATAGTAAATTTGTACCACAAACCCGCCGAATTTTGCCGTTTGGGTGCCATGAACGAAAGAACGCTGAATATAGACAAGCTTTACTTTTCGCCAGACTTTGCAGAAGGGATGCAACCCGCGCAAGACAGAAGAAAAGAATTACCCTTATACGTGTGGCACGAAGACGAGCAATTCCACAAGCGTTTAAAAAGAGGAAAATTTGCTTATCACAGCAGATTTGAGACGCCTGGCATTACTTATTATGCGCGACCATTTTGGATAGGCTTGTTTCGTGAGAATGGATGGATCGATGTTTCCGCCAATGTGCCGGAAATCGTAAACTCGATGATGCGTAACCAAGTTATTTTAAAATATCAAATACTGATTCCAGAAAGCTACTTCCAAGTAAGATATCACGAGTGGGACCAATACAGCGACGACGAACGAAACGACATAATGGACAAGCTAATAGACAGTATCAACGAAAATCTAAGCGGCACTCAAAATGCTTATAAGTCTATTACTACCCTATTTAAAGAGGACGAGTTTGGCAATAAATCCGGTAAAATTGAGATTTTAGCCATTGACGATAAAATGAAAAAAGACAATTGGGTGCCATCTTCCGAAATATCCGACGCGCAAATCGTCCAAGGCTTAGGTTTACACCCATCGCAGGTAGGACTCGCGCCACAAGGCGGCAAGATGGGTGCAGGCTCCGGTAGTGACCAAAGAGAGTCTTTTAACACTGGAATAAGCCTTAACACCATAGACCAAGAAATCGTTTTAGAACCGCTCAATTACGTAGCAGAATTTAACGCACGCATAAATCCCGATTGGGACGTGACCTTCTTTATTGACCACACACACCACACCACCACTAACAACAAGGAAGACGGCATGCAACCGTCCGACAATACAATACAAGTAGATTAATATGGCTTTTTTGATATATGACGACATAGACCAGTTTCAAAGCTTCTTAGGCGGAGCCGTTAATAATTCCTTAGAAGAGACAAGCATCGAACCTACCGCTTTTATGGTAGCCAAAAAACATGTTATACCTTGGCTATCGCAGACGCAATGGGATGATTTAATCGCAGCCGTAGCAGGTACGCCTACACCAGCACAAACCAACCTATTAGACTATGTACGCCGCTGTTTGGCTTTACTCACAATGCACGAGTATAGTCACGTAGGGAATATTTTCTTTGGTGAAAATGGAATGTACAGAATGGAAAGCCAGGAAATGAAATCGGCATATAAATACCAGGAAAACGACTACCGCAATGCCATGTTTTTAAACGGTTGGGAGGCAGTAGAATGGATGCAGCTTTTTCTGGATGCCAACAGCGCGACCTATACCCTTTGGGCGGCTTCTGATTCCTTCACTAATACGAGAGCCTATTTTATAAACTATGCAGAAGAATTTCGCGCAGTATATACAAAGAAATTAACCCGCTCTACTTTTGAAGTCTTGCGACCATTGATAGACGAACTGGAAACTTTTGCTATCCTGCCTTTGATTGGTCAAAGCCTTTTTGATGTTTTGAAAGCTGATATCTTGGCAGGTACGCTTAGTGCTAATACTTATAGAAACAATCTGGTATTGTTGATAAGAAAAGCCTTGGCGCATTTTGTAATCGAAGAAGGCATCAAACGCCACTGGATAAAATTTCAACACGACCGCGTCGTATATAACGAACAACTGGAACCACAAAGCAGCGAAAAACAATCGCAAGCCTCATCCCAGCAAATCAGTCTCAAAATGAGACATCATGAAGAGTTTGCAAATCGTCATATTAGTTTTGTCAAAAAATACTTGACCGACAATCTTGATGAGTTCCCTGAATATCAAGCATATTTAGACGCGCAGGCAGCAGAAGAAAGCACCGAAGAAACCGACAATTGCGACGAGCGCTACCCCACCTGCGGCTGTAATTATGCCTGCACTTGCAGCACAACGAAGAAAAACAAAGGCGTCTTTCGTTTATAGCCTTTCTCGAAGACATTTTTTAATCAGCTTTTTTAAATAGTAAGTTTAAATAGCTGTTTCGTTTTGCTGTTTACAGCGCCTACTTTCGGTAGGCGTTTTTTTATGTCCTTTCCCCTACCCTTTCGCCCACCTAGTTTTGCCTTATGGCAAATGAAAATATAAGACTAGGCGACCGTCTCGAAGCAATGGACAAGGAAGTCCGCGGCTGGGCAAGGCTCACCAAGCAAAAATTATTATTCAAATTAGCTTCTCTCAATCTGGAAGAGCGCATCCGCTTAACCAATGATCTCCGCTTAAAAAAGTCTGTCCGCGATTACGTCCGCAAAAAAGGCGGCGAGCTGGACGCTGTAGCCTTCTCATTTGCCCGTCAAGGAATATTTATAGAGCATGGTGTCGGTAGAGGGCGCCCTGTACGCTCTGCACAAGCCGAAGCAAATAAACAGCCTTGGCTTAAGCCCGTCTTAAGCGCTTCGATAGAGGATTTAGCCAACCTACTAGCAGACGAATACGCCGACATCGCAGCAGCAGAAGTGAAAATCAATATTCCTGGCATTATTACCACAATCAAATAAAAAACTATGGCACGCAGGCAAGTATCCATTTTTATCAACGGTCGCGAGGTCGCAAACAATATCAAATCCATAGCAGCCGAAAAGCGAAAAGTTACACGAGAATTAAATAATATGACGCGAGGCTCCGCTGCTTATAATGCAAAGGTCAAAGAATTAGATAGACTTAATGGCATTATTGGAGATCACCGAAAAAAAATAAGAGGTGTCGAGAGTGCATGGGATAAACTAAGCAAAGGCGCAGGAAAATTCATAGGACTTGCAGGCATAGCCATTACAGCCGACGCAATCGTCGATTATGGTAAAGAAATTTTCAACCTTGGCGCAGAAATGCAAGCGCTCACCAGAAAAGCAGAAACGGTATTTGGTACAGCCTTGCCATTAGTTACACAAGCCGCACAGGAAAACGCCACCGCTATGGGCTTGACCATAAGTCAATACACCGACGCGGCAGCCGCCATTGGCGACCTACTTATACCAATGGGCTTTCAAAGAGAAGAAGCCGCCAATATTAGTACACAGTTAGTCGATTTATCCGGCGCACTAAGCGAATGGTCAGGAGGTCAAAAAAGCGCCGAGCAAGTCACCGAAGCACTTTCAAAGGCACTATTAGGAGAGCGAGAACAGTTAAAAACTTTAGGAATTTCCATAAAAGAAGCAGACGTCCAAGCAAGACTAGCAGAAAAAGGACTCGAAAAATTAACGGGCACCCTATTGGAGCAAGCCAAAGCAACGGCTACTTTGGAAATAATCATGGAGAAGTCTGTCGATGCACAAGAAGCCTACGCAAAAAACACAGACCTAAGTGTAAGAAAGCAGGCAGAACTGCGCGCACAATTGACCCAAATCACGGAAGTAATAGCAACTAATTTAGTCCCCGTATTTGGTCGCCTACTCGATATCGCAAACAGTTTCTTAGGTTGGGTAAATGAATATTTAGAGACTCCTTGGGAAGATGAAATGATAAAGGAGCAAAACGAGCTTAATGTTTTGGTGAGTCGAATTACAGACGCCAGCCTAAGCCAAGAAGGACGAAACAAATTAATTGACGAACTCCAAAAGAAATATCCAAACTTTTTAGGCAACCTCAATGCCGAGACCGTCACAAATGAAGAACTCGCTAGCCGTTTGGGAGAAGTCAATAACCAATATATTTTTAAAATAGCGCTTCAAAAGGAAGACGAAAAAGTAGAGGCGCAAGTAAAGAAGGCGGCAGAAGCCCGCCGAACTCTTGCCGAAAGAGAAATAAAAACACAAGAAGAATTACTCGCATTGAATCAGAAGTATAAACTAGATCTAGATTTTACAAATCTTTCATTGCAAGAACGAATAGATCTAGTAGAACGAAGGATCCGACAAACTGCATTCACTGACAATGAATTGGAAAACATTAAAGTGCAAAAGGATTTGCAGCGCATACTTTTTAGAGGTGTAGAGGTGTCGAAAGAAAAAACAGCAGCAGAAGAAAAGGAGCTATCGGTATTACAGCGTAAGCGCGAAGAGCTTAAGAAGAACCTAGAGGCTCAACTAGGCATTAATAAAGCGGATTTAGAACAGAAACCAACGCAAGCAGCAGGCAATGAGCAAAACCTAAAAGACGCAGCCGACGAAGAGCGCAGAAAAAAAGAAGCTGAAAAACGAGCCAAAGAACGCGAGAAAGAAGCCGAGCGCGAACTAAAAGACCTTGAAAAAAGATTTGAAAAACTCCAAGAGATGGCGGATAGCTTCGCCACCGACGCAAGACTCAAAGCCCTAAGCGAAGAAGACCGAAAGCGCGAAAAGCTTGCTATGAAATTCGACCTTCAAATCGAAGAAGCGAAAGCACTAGAAGCGCAAGGCGTCGCAGAAGCGACTACACAAAGGCTAGAATTAGAGCGATTAAAAGACCAAGCCCTCAGAGCACTAGAGGAAGAGCTGAACCAAAAGCGCCACGAAGAAAATATGACAAAGGCGCAAGAGCAGACCGACGTAGAGATAGAGCAAAGCCTGGCTAACATAAAACGCCAAGCCGATGCAGAAAGAGAGATAAAAGCTTTCCTTAAAGAAGAGGACGAGCTGACACTGGAAGAAGAGCGCGCACAGGCTTTGTTAGATTTAGAGCAGCAGCTTTTCGAAATGTCCAATTTGGCAGAGCAGCATGGAATAGATACCGTCGCCATTACCGAAAAATACCGCAAGAAGAAAGAAAAAATTGAAAAGGATTTTGACAAGAAGGACAAAGACCAGCGCATAAAAACACAGAAAGAGCAAGCCGAAGCGCTTGTCGCTGCCTTTAATGGTGCAGGAAATGCCATAAAAGAGACCTATGAACTACTGGCGGCTGTAGGAGCCGAAAATACAGCCTTTGGAAAAATATTAGCATTGGCACATATCGCCATAGAGTCAGCGAAAGCAATAGCGAGCGCTGTGGCTTCTTCTGCTGGTGTTCCCTACCCTGGAAACTTGGTAGCGATGGCTAGTGCAGTCGGTGTAGTTTTGGGCAATATTGCACAAGCTAAAAACATCCTAAGCGGCGCAAAAGTGCCACAGAAAAAGCTGGGAGGTTACACCGACGTAATAGGACAGGACGACGGGCTTACCTATCGCGCGCAATACATCGGAAGCCCACAAAGCGGAATGCTGCCAAACAGACCTGTAGTGCTTGCATCCGAAGCAGGCAGAGAGTATTTTGTGAGCAATAAAGACTTGCAAAATCCCGCAATTGCCAATTATGTGCAAATGATAGATAATATTAGCAGAAGCCGAAGAGTGCCACAATTTCAAGACGGTGGATTTAATGACGCAGGTGCCCGAGCAGTAAGCGACAATGGCACCACAATTGATGTAAGAGAAGTAAATAACCAATTGCTAAATGAGATTTCAAGACTCAATGCAATTTTGGAAAGTGGAATATTTGCAAGGGTAGACGATGTTGGCGCAGAACAAATTAATAAAAAGATAAACGATCTGAATACAGCTAGTGGTGGCGTTCTAAATACTCTAAGTTAAAGATATCATCAAAATAAGCGACTTGTTCTTCCATATCTGCGGCAAGTATGTGGACGTAGACTTGTGTCGTATCTATTCGAGAGTGTCCCATTAAGCGCTGCAAAACTTCTATTTTTCCACCAAGTCGCAAAAACATAGTAGCATAAGTATGGCGCCCTACGTGCGACGTGACATTTTTGGTTATACCTGCGTAGTAAACCGCTTCTTTTAAGTACCTATTAAAAACCTGATTATCTTTATACATATCAAAAATCCGCTCCCCTACCCCGTCGCCTTCTTCTATTAATTTTCGGGCTATTTTATTCAATGGTACTTTTAAAATCATGCGTGTTTCTTTCGTCTTCTGTGGTCTGAATATCAAATAATTTGCTGCTACATTTTCGCTCGTAATATTCCGCACGTCCGAAATTCTCAAAGAACTAAAACACATAAATAAGAATTGCCTTAAAACTCTGTGGAGTATTTCGTCCAACACTCCCGAATTATAAAGCTTGACCAGATTTTGAAGCTCGCCAGGCGACAAAAACACCCGCTCTACTTTCGCCAGTCGAAATTTAAAATACTTATAAGGATTTTCTAGCCCTTTGTGATTCATCACCGCTACATTGATCCACTTCTTCATAAACTTGTGCACCTGCCAAACCGTATTAGGTCCAATATTACGCCGCTTCAAATGTCTATCCAGTGATTTAATACATTCTAGATCGATTTCAGCAAACGACAATTTGCTCCGCCATTTTTTCAACCTTCTAAAGTCGCGCCCGTAGGTCTTAAGCGTGCCATCTGCTACTACTCCTTTTTGCTTTTTTATCTCTGCTTCCAACCATCCAAAGAAGTCAAAATCCGGCTTCATTTGAAAAAACATTTCCTCAAATCGACTCACCGACAAGACGACATCTTCCAAAATGGCATTTACAAAAATATCATTCGCCTTAGCTGCTGCCTTCTGCAAAATGGCGTTTATTTTTTGCTCCTGGTTTTTGTCTTTCATCTTCACCCGCTGCTTTTTACTGTCAAATTCCGCTGGCTTTACCCCTACTCCAAGCTGTAAACGCTTTCTTTTTCCATTTAAAAAGACCTGCGCCACCAGTGCGCAACTTCCATCTTTTCTTATAAAATCCTTTCTCAAAATAATTTTAAAGGTGTGTCTATGTTTTTTCATAATTGTGGCGTATGTTTAATAATTGTGGCGTAGCTGTGACCAAAAACAGAAAAGCCCCTAACAGTCGTTTTATCGTAAGTAGTTGACTGTTAGGGGCCAATGTGAAAAACATATTTTGAAAAATAATGTCGTGTGGTCCCACAAGTACTCCAGCTATTTTCGACCAACCCTTTACCCTTAACACATCCACCAATACAGTAAAATACACTGTGCCGTAGTTGTGGCGCAAATGGATGAAAAATTGAGTAGTGTAAAAAGTGAACAAGTGGCAAATTCTTTATATATAAAGGGCTTTTAGCTGTGTCGGGTGGAAATTTTGTGTTTCGTTTTTAAATCAGAATTGGCTAGTTTATCAAAATACTAATTATAAATATTCATATTCCATTTTTTTTGATGAATGCCTCAATTTTTGTTTTTTACTTTTTTTCATTTGGAGTCGTTGGTACTGGCGACTCTTTTTATGTTTTTAATTCATTTGATTCTTTGATGATGTTTTGTATTAACAGGATGGTTTCTTGCATGGCTTCTTTAAGAGTTTGTTTTTCTTGCATGGCTTCTTTAAAAGTTTGTTTTTCTTGCATGGCTTCTTTAAGAGTTTGTTTTTCTTGAATTTAGTTTTGTTTTATACATTTTACGTTATCTCTTTCTCTTTTAATTCAGTTATTTTTTTTTTATATTCTTTTAATTGAGCTAACATTTTTTTTAGATTTTCATTGTGTGGTATCTTCTGCTTCTTAAGCTCTGCTAGATGTTTATTCATAACTCCTTCTAATTCCTTCATTTGCGCTTCATAATCTGCTAAGTTCTTTTTTTGTTTCATAATTGTTTCGTCAGTCTGTTTTTGTGCTTTAATTAGGGCGATTTA
>Ga0213860_10000389_pt1 | contig 17590 bp, 13 predicted proteins | sample PICome_3_FD_160118 | JGI IMG/M metagenome (GOLD analysis project Ga0213860, IMG submission 160118) | Coastal seawater microbial communities near Pivers Island, North Carolina, United States - PICO550 | ecosystem: Environmental > Aquatic > Marine > Coastal | place: USA: North Carolina...
TGTTGAAGGAGATTTCATCACCTGTAAAATGAATGGCGCTGTCCTGTGGATGGTTGCCCCATTCACCACCCCTGCTGCCGAGTGTCTTCCCCCTGCTGGTTGCGACATAAAGCGTGCCGGGGTTGTGAACAATCTCCCACTCTATGTCGGATGGGTCCATGACCATGCGAGTCCATCGATCCCCTTCGTCGAAGCCGGCCTCTAACCCTTGGCAGCGGTGGATTGTGATCGCATAAGCCAATTTCATCGGCATAAATGTTGCGGTACAGCAGCCCCTATCGCATCTGAGAGCGAATGGAGTGATGGGAACATGCTGAGTAGAATGTGGAGGCGCGGCCAAGGCAAAGATATGTAAAATTGTGAGACGCAAGTTTCGGTGGGTACATAAGGAATAAGTCGTCGTCATTTCAAACTACTCACAGTTGGATTGTTCTTGTCCCAGACTGGGACACCTTCGGGAGGTTTGAACGTGGGAATGTCGACTACCACGTACTTCGGAAGGTGGTCAATTCGTTCGCTGTTTGGCCCCACAGACTTGTCGTACACTATCTCCACAACCCTTCCGATCGCACCAACAAATAGCCCTGCACTTGGCTCAATATTTGCTGTCTCTAGGCATACCTGCGCTCCCACGCAGATGTCCAAGTTGTAGATTATGTTCTTCCCGTAGAAATGATTGTGATTTGCAGTTGATCCTGGGTGAGAGCTGGCGAAAACACACTGCAGCCTCGCGACGGGTGTTTTGTTGCTCCTATGCGTTTTCACGAGCATCTCTGTATTCTTCTTGTGCATTCCTGCCCTCTTTGCAAACGCCCACAGGCACTTCGGATCACTCTCGAGCTCTTCTTTGAACTTATCAGGGTATTCGTCAAGATGAAGATCCATCAATCTACTAGAGTCATCCTCGGTTGGTTCACCGACACGCAATCTACTCATCAGCTCATCGTCCTCGGGCTTCGACGCCCTGAAATTCTTGGTCAGCCTGAATACTTTCTGTGTCATCATTTCCGCCAGGATTTTGATACCTTCGTAGTCACAAATCTGCCCATTCTTGCTCCTGTACGAAGTGGGTTGAGGAGACTTGTCGCAGTAGTACTTGGTGAAGCCATGAATAACACCCTTCTTGTCGGTTGGAGGGAGCTGGTAGTCGTCACCAAAGAATAGCACCACTGGTACGCCTCCCCACCTCTCCCTAGAATTGTGTCCGTTGTACACACAATCTCTCATGTGCTCCTCCGCACCAAAGACGACCTGAGAATTCAGCATGCTGCGTTCATCTGTCATGAAGACCAACAGCTCCGTCAACTTCTCAGTCAGGCTGCTTCTCTTCAACTCGCTCAGTGAACACCAAGGCATGTTTACATTGATATCAAGAAGACGGTGAAGGGTGCACCCACCAATGTTGTAAGCAGCGCTTCCAGACGGTGCTGCCACCTTGACCGAGCTGTTGCATTTAGTAAGCTCGCGTATGATGGTGATTATGGTGTTGATAATAAGCGACTTCCCACATCCACCACATCCCACCACTGTTGCACGCAATGGCTCGTATTCTTCGTCGTTGGTCAAGAACTTCACCACTGTATCAATTACAGAAAGGACGATGATCTTCTGCTCATCCGAGAGGATATCCACCGAATACTTGCTACCGTCCGACCTATGCGGTATGAATAGGTTGTTGGCATTGATGATTTCCAATTGTTTGCAGTCGTCTTTGAGCTGTTGTGTGTATACGTCTCCATCAACAGTGGTATCACGCTCCCCTGCAAATGATGACACGCTCCAGTCATATTCAAGTCCCCTGTCGACCTTCTCCCCTTTCAATACGTCTTCCCCATTTCTACCATCATCCAGGAACGTGGAATTCTTCCACTGCAAATATTGATCTGCGTCATGCTGGTCCAGCTCGTCCAAGTCCACATCAGCGTCTAATACACCCTGCTTTGCTACTACCTCGATGCGCTGTTCTTGTGTATACTTCACTGCTCGCATATACTCTGTCCAAACGTTGGATGGTACTTTCTTTTCTTCTAGCATCATCTTGAATTCGTCGATAGTTGCCTGCTTATTCCGCGTGTCAAGTGGTTTGCGTACGCTCCATGGTTTGTGCATTATTAGCATGCCCCTCGCGTAGTTGAAGTCGATCGGGTGGCATGGTCGGCAATTCAGGCCGCTGTAAAGTAAGATACGGTCCTTCACCCTCCCGCTATCCTCATCTTTCTCGTATTTATCTTTGATGAAAACCTCGTAGAAGTATCTGTCGAGAGAGTAGTGCTCGTATTTAACATCTCTGTTGCCGTAGCACCACGCCAAATCCCTTTCCTTACGCTCAGATGACTTGCGCAGCTTTGCACAGCTAAGAAGTGAGACGGACGTAATATCGTCGGAGCAAAGCGTCAGACTGAGTCGATCTATTTCGTGCACGGCTTCCTGGATGCTGATCAGCCTCTTGCTAGTCATCCAATTCAATGACATCTTGACTAGAGTATCCACACCACTGATGTCATCGGAGCTGGAGCTGCGAAGACAAATGAATGACATGATTCAGAATTAAATATTGACCAAGGAAGGAAAAAATCTCGGTGCAAATTTAGAAATTGCCCAATGGGCAAAAAATATATTGATTGGAAATCGCTCACCTTAGTATGATGTTTTGGATGGCTTCTTTCTCCTCCTTCGTGGTATGATTCTTCTTGCTTGCATAAGCTACCACGTACTTGCACACATTCTCAATCTCAGTGATGTCAGGCTTGTCTGGGTGAGACCTGTAAATGAGAAGCTGGACATCACAGTTCCCCCTCCATGACTGCAAGAGTGACTTGCTATGCTGGACGACTTTTCTGGATTTCGTCCTTATCAGGCGAAAGTGCTCGATTCCCCTGCGATCGACGGTGATGATAGAATTATCGAGTAGCTCTCGTCCCTCCGTGTCTGCTTTCCCGTATTTAGTCTCCTTGCCATAATCGAATCGGCATTGTCTGCATTTGCATTGCAAGTTATCACCGAGACAATAATTGTCGCACTTGTGAATCATACATTCCTGGCATAGCATCCTGGCGTCTTCCTGGTGGCATACGCTTTCGCAGAACCGGCTCTTCAAGGGAGATACAGAGTCGGCGGATGTGTCTGTCTTGTGTGCCTCATCCACATCCACATCGGATGTCATGTCCAACACGGACGTTGCGTACTTCTCCATGATTTTCGCCTTTTCCTCTTCCGTCCTCGCTCGGTAGAAATCGTACAGATATGACTTGTTTCTCCCAATGCCGAGAAGGTGTAGATGAATTTGACCCCTGCCTGGAGCAAATTCGACCCTTGCCCAGTAATGCTTGATGCCAAGAGCGTTCTTCACGACAGTGTCCAGGAACACCTTTGACCGTTTCATGAAGAAGTCGTTCACGAACAAGTTGTAGCGTTTCGCCGAAGAACACATTGCCCCAAAATCATTGTCAAGCAGCTTCTGAGCGTGTGTGTGATTGCCTGCCTGACGCTCAAGGTCGACCATAATCCTCCTGAGATCCGGCCACCAGTTCTCTGCGCAACTCAATGTGATGAAGTGCGTTGGTGGCCCATGCCCCCTTCCGATATGGTAGTCAATCCAAGATTCGAGCTCTGATGTCTTGCCCCTCCAGAAGCTGTCACAACCTCTGATATTTGTCGCGAGGTACTTCAATTTGCCAAGGTAAGAGAAATCCCCCTGTCTCATCTGATCCTGCAATTGCTCCACCGTTGGTGGATTCCTGCCGAGGAAGTTATCGCTTTTGTAGAAGTAATTTCCCTGAGAATTATTTTTGTGACGCTGAAGCATGTTAAATACATACAAAACCAGCATTTGATCGTTCAAAAACCTGCCGTCGTGGTAGTGCATCAGGTGCTTTGCCCATTCATACAAGCATTTGACCTTGCCGCGTCTCTTGTCGTAGGTATCGCCTATTCCTCCGGGGAACAACCAAGGATATGCGTTGACAAAAATTTGCTCAGTGGTATCAAACTCGCTGGAAATTGGAAAGGGTGTTTAAATGATGGAGTATCGATGTGAGCGTCCTGAAAGGCAAAAAAATGAATGAACTAAAGAGGAAGAAGAACTGGATACTCACTTGAGTGGCTTCGTGTTATCCACTGGAGGGAAGTCAAGCGTGTCATACTTCTGATTCGATTCTTTTGCTGCTTTTTCCAGGGATCTGATGATGTCGCCTTGTTCCTCCGTGGGTACCCTGGTCCTGGTATTGGGGTGGACCGTCGAGAAGGATATCTCATTTCCGTCGTTATCGCCGTCGCACTGATTTCCAGATACAGTTTCTGATGCTTCGTGCACACCGTCTCGCCTGCTTTTCTTCGTTTGCATCGTGTAACTCTTGGCCACATTGTACACGGAACCATTTTCGATCCAATCCATATTCGATTCATTGATGGTAATGTCCTTATAACCGACGTGATGCACCTTCAACCACCTCAATGCATTCAGCACCTTTTCCTTGTTGACCTTAAAGTGCTGCGTGTGAATCACCCCTGACGTTCTGTCGCTCAAATTGCGCACAAATATCACCATATTTGACTCTTTCTGTGGAAGTTCTGTGCACATGCTCTCAATGTCCTGCGGGAATGTGACACAATGCCCGTAAATGCCAAACACTCCATTCCTGATATGATGGGAGGGTATCAGCGGTGAACACCGCCTGATAAGTAGCTTCTCTGCCATTGTAAGTGATTTCAGTTCCGCTGGTATGTCGTACCGTATTACTTTCTCTCCATTGTCGTTGTATTTGAAGTTCCCGTCGTTATCACGCTCGTACCAAATGGGCTGCAAATTTTCCTTCAGGTACTTGTTGTTCTTGTGATATTTGTTCTTCTTGCAGATACTGCAAATGGCATCACCCACGGTGTTGCATTTGGGCAAATTCTTGGCAATAACACCCTGGGGGAAAATCAATTTGTTCTCTCTGCAAACACAGCACGTAGATACTTGCAGTGTCCGCATTTTGTATTCGTACGTAATGACCTCCTCCTTTATTAGCCTGCAACGGTATGTCTCCCTTGATCTTCCAATCACTCCATGTTTGGGATTGTCCATGAACTGGATGTCCACCGAATTTCGTATTTGCAGACTGATTGCACCGCTTCTTTTCCTATTAAATAGGAACCGCCTGAACTCCTTCTCTGCTTTCTCAAATTCGTCCTTGGTCCTTTTCAGATGGATTTTCCTCTCGTAAAACTTCTTTATTTCGCCAAATTGCAGTGACATCAAGTATAGCTCGTTGACTTTGTCCTTCGCCTTGTTGTACTTTTTACCCGGGGAAGCCCAGCAAAGGAATTTCTCCGTCAATCTTCTTCTATCGAGTGTGGCATTATCTTGCCTCGCACGCTTTCTTTGAACTCTACTAGAGTTCTTTGTCTGGCCACACGACGTCCGTTTGCGCTTGTTGTTTGGTGTCCAGCTATTGGCACGAGCTTCACTGTTGAAATCATCCTCATCAGGTTGTGATGATTGCGACTGCTGCTCCGTAGAGAATGATGGCGGTACATTGACACTTTCATTATCGTCCCATCTGTAATCCTCCTCTCCCTCATCTTCGTCATCGGAAAACACATCTTCATATGGCGTGATAATAATTACTTTGGTCAGACACTTCCACACTGGGTTGGGGTTGGGTAGGTGTCCGTCTTGATCCATTTGCTTGATTGACATCCTTCGGACTTGATGGACACCTTTATGGAGATAATCGCCATTGTCGAGGCCGACAATATTCTGCCTTGACGTCAGCGCACCGATCGAAGCAATCGTGCCCTTCTTCACAAGTAACTTGTGGGAAGGATCCCTATATTCAATCACATCGCCGAGTTGGAGGAAAGTATTCAGTGTGTTGTTGCTGCTGCTGTCGTTACTATTGGTGGCTTCGCGTCTGATGCCGGCGGTGTCACCTGAAGAATCATGATGATAGATGATGAAGTGATAGATGTGTGAGAGATAGATTGTGTGGGAAGAAAAGAATGGCGGTAATCTCGACAAATACGGTCAAAAAATCTCCAAAAAACAATATCTGTACACCCCGTGTACAAAGATTTATTTTTTGTCCAATGGGCAATAAATAAATCCCAAGTCAAAATCGCGGGAAGGAGTCACCAAATCAAAATCGCGGGAAGGAGTCGCGTGAAAGACCCGCCGCCGCGCCAATATCTTACCCCCTGTTGGTACAATGATTATTTTTTGTCCAATGGGCAGTAAATAAATCTCAAGCGCCGCCGCCGCCGGCCACAACTCAATATGTAATACAGCTTACTGCAATGGTGTGGCAGAGAACAAAGAACTCACCTGTGCTCTCATACACCAAAGGCTCGTCGTCGTCTTCGTCGTGCATCAATTCATTGTCGCTGCCGAAAGACCAGACCGAACCGCTGCAATCGGATGAATGATCGCCAGTGATAAATGCAACATCATCATCGTCGTCTTCTCCATCAGAATCAGAATCAGTGTCAGCGAACAAGTTCACCGCTTCATCATGGATATCAGAGGCCGCTGGCGAGTCTGCTGAGGTGTCTCGGTTCGAGCGATATTGCTCTGTTATCGATCGTAGCATGTTGTGTATCTCCACTCTCATGCGGGTAATGTCTTCGCCCGAAAAACCAAACAGGGGGTCCTCCGAAACGTAGTGAGTCAACTTGTTGTGCAAATCACTCATTTTGAGGGGCTTCTTTAATAGCTGGATGCAGTTGAATGCGTAGCGGCACGTGAACACTCCGCAGTCAAAGGAGTTGTCTTGACCAACGACCTTTGGGGTGATCAATGGCAAGCAACGGTGGGTAAATGGCCGTGAAGTTCTATCGAGTGTTGTGTTATGGTGCCGATCCCATTCGCTATTTAATACAGTCCTAATTGCCCATGCGATATCTTTGCCATCATGGAGAGTTTCATTGCCAAGCGGATCGAGATGCACCATACAACATACTTCATTTGTATAGCTTGCATCGCCCCACCTTTTGGAAGTTTGTTTGATCAAGGATGGATTGAATACAGCAACCAAGCTCCAGTGATTAACGGCGTGAAATGGAAACAGCAACAGTTTCTTGTCGAAAATCTTGATTTTGCGAAGCCAGCGTTTCATATCGGATGAGTAGTTGTTTGATAGAACGCCGGAGAGGAAATGACTCGAAAAGACTTGAACTTGTGAGGCAAAATCGTCAGGGGATTGCGGAATAGAAATCCATCTTATCCAGAAGTTGATGACTGAATCATTCAAATAGGTGCCGGGAAGAAGGGTTCTGACATCCATGCCATTGATGATAATGGGATTTGTGCCGATCGTGTCTCGAAGGGAGTGCCAGAAATAGTTGCCGTTGTTGCTTCCGTTGCAGTGGTTGACAATCTCAGTGGAGTACATACCACAAGATAGGAGCTGCGACGGATCAGTCGAGGTGAATGGCAATGAGAAACAGTGCCCATTGCCATTGACAAATGTTTGATAACCTTGAGATTGGAGACGTTGTGGGGACTGCGTGCTCGCTGTAGATTTCGAAGTGTCTGCCACCAATCTCTTGCACAATTGATGAGTGTTTGGAGAGGACGGATCTGGATCCATTTTCCGAAGCCAGAGCACACCAGAAGCAGATATTGTAACCGGTATATTGATATTGGACCTCGTGGGTGTAAAGTTGATGAATACAGACTCTTCCCCCGCCTCCATTCGATCGATGATTACATTGGCAAGATCCTGAACTTCGTGATTGCTGATACCATGCGTTCCATTACGGTTGAGCTTTGTCTTGGCATGAAACCATGCATTCAAATAAGCAATGATGTGCTGTCGTGCTAGATATACAGTTTGGATTTGTATGCAATTGAGAGTTGGAGAGGATGAATCAAATAGTGAGCTTAACAGTTAAAAGCGCACGATATATAACGAATAAGTTCCCCAGTATCTAACATGACTCCCCAGAAAGAGCTTGTTCTCTGCAAATCAGCGGTCCTCCCCACCACTCGTCCATAGATGATCTGTTAAGCAGCAGCTCAAAGAAGAAAGGCCAATTAGCTGGCTCTATCAGGTTCTTCGACAATTTCATCCCAGACAGGGAAGACATTGTTTTTGTAGATGAGTTTGCGTTCATTCTCGTTGAGTTCATCCCATGCGTGGTAACCGAGCTTCATCAAGAACTCTTGGATCGTAAAATCGCAGAAATGTTTGTCGAAGTAGTTGTTGTACTCGACCCTGGCAAAGCCATGTTTGAACGTATCTTCGATATCCTTTTTGAGCTGTTGTTTCAACTCGTTAGCGTCGTTGTAGGGAGAATTCTTCAATTTTCCGTTTCTGAATTTCCCATCGAGAAACATATTCAGGAGAGACGACCCAGTTTCTTCAAGGTGATTGAGGAAGTATGCAGCCATCACACTCCCGTCAGACGCCATTGAGCGAAAGGTTGCTTCGAATTGTTTTGTGACTACATCGATCGGAAACCCAGAAGGTACAGTCTCAAACACACAAACTGGGTACTTTTTGGGGTAGGGCTGCTGACCGTTTACAATTCGACCTCTGCGCAAAACTTTGTTTTCCCCATAAGGACGAGAGCGAATGGATGAATCGACCCACGAGGTGTAACAAGAAGCTGGTGCATCGAGTTGTTTGGGCCCTTTTGTGGAGAAGAAGAGTGCGAATGACGGGTTCACGGTGGGTTCGTACTTGAAGTACCACAGCGATTCGTTTGCATTGCTGATGATGGCAAGATGGACAATTTTGCCGGACACAATGTCAGTGATACCATGTGTCAACTCCAAAACAAGACCGCCACGACGAGAGTTCTGCGTCACACCAGTTGACAACTTTTTGTTCAATTGCTCCAACACTTCGGGGGAGGAACCCCAATCGACACAAGACTCGCTGCTGTTGGTGACTACTCCACCAACATGAATTTCACGTTGACCCACCGCAGTAAAAGACGACGACTTACCTTGCTGCAATTGCATCTTGTATGGATTAACCAGGGGTGGAGCGGTAGCCTCGGTTGTACTGGTCGATCCACTCTTTTTTTTCTTTGGTTGGGGGGTAGCGAAAGGATCATTGTCACGAGATGTCTTCATCCTTGGTTTCAACGAAGTGGTTGGGATGACAAGTGTGAAAGGATCGTTGTCATCATCCTCGTCGCTATCGGTATCCGACAAGCCGTAATCGTCGAAACTCTTGACAATACCTTTATACCCCACGAGTTGATTAGTTTCAAAGTTCATGACAGCGCTCACAATTATATCATTCCTGTCGATACTCTGCTGAACTGCTGTTGACATTGCATTCAATGTCAAACTGCCACTCTCACTACCAGAATCGGTATCCGCGTCAAAACCCTCCACATTGGGGAAATATTGTGGACCATCGTGAAACGTATAATCTTGGTACCTCGTAGGAATGACGCGCAACACACTCACAGATGATTTCCCATCAAGTGGAGGTGATACAACAATAATCGTCCTGTTCAACAATTTTGAAATCGCTGAGATAACATGCACGTGCCAACGAACAGTACGCTCCCCGTACATCTTGCCATTCGAATATGCTTTCAGCAATTGATCCAATGAATGCTTCTGTGTGAGGGTCAATGGAGTGTTGCTTGCAGTTTTCTTAGCATCCTTTTTCATTCCCTTCCTAAGATACTTCACCAGCGCTTTGGTAGATCCAAATTGCTTGTTGTCGGGATCAGTCACATTAATAACATGAACCACTGTCTCCAATAAGCCATTTACTTTTGACGGAGTCACTGCATGTTCGAGACCATTTTCTTGGAAAAAATCTTTTACAGCACGCTCATATGTCGCTTTAAAATTGGCAGTAGTCTTTACCAATGAGGGATGTGAGCTATAAAGCAACACGTCAGTCGAAGAAGCGTTACTGTCATCGGAGCTACTTTCATCGTCGCTTCCACTGAATGAAAGGGATTGCTTCAAAGTTGATCGCTTTACTACAGGAGATACTGGCTTGCCGTTATCAGTGCATGAATCTTCGCGTCTGTTGACGATATCATCATCGTATTCGTCATCATTGTCATCAGATTCCGTAGTACCATTGGCTGCATTTGCAGAAGATACATCGGCGTGCAACAGCTGCTCATCGTCATCAGTGCCTGCAAAATCGCCGGTTGCAGATGCGGTTGCAGATGCAGATTCAGCAGTAGATAATAAATGCTGCTGATACAATTTAGCTTGCACCAATGATTTCTTTTTCATCTGAAAGGGCCCAGGAGGAGATAGGTAGTAGGTATCAGACCTCTTGCCGTGCTTCCTCGGCACAACAATTTTTGTCCATCCGGGTCCGATCAAGTCGTCACACGGAATTCTGTGGATTGTTAATATGGACGAAGAGATTTAGAAATTGTCCACTGGGCAAAAAATAAATGTGGGGTTAACCCAAACACTAACCCTAATATAAGATACGTATCTACTTACCCAGTTTCCGCATTATCACCATTCCGCTGATGAGTTGAATTGGAGTGGCTTGCAAGCTCACGAAACATATCGTTGGCGCCGTTGTTGACGCCAGCAGAAGCAGCGTCATTGGGCGATGCTGACACAAAAGAAGCCGATGGAGAGGTCGAAAGGTTCTTGTCCTTGTCGGCGCTTGAGATGTTCCTCATAGCATGGATTGAGTTAAACGTTGCGATGGCTTGGTTCAAAAGGTCTTTCTTCTTCACCGCGTAATCAGAAGCGAAGCCGAGCCCTTGCAGAATGAAAGGAAGTTCCTTGGCGGAGTAGCAGCCGAATGCGATCTTGTTGATCGCATCAGTAGAAATGGGGAGGTTCGAAATACCGCCGACTTTGCTCGCCGCGAGTTCGGTTAGAAAGGTTTGGCCAACAGAACCCCAATTGACACTAGTTACAGGTGGTGCTGAGAACTTAGGAGGGCGATGCCCCTTGCCAGAAACGTTGGCGTTTGAGAGTTTTGGGGTTTGACCAATCTTCATCTGTGTAGATTGAAATTGTTTACGAAGTAGTGTGGAAAGAACAAATGAATTGTAATTTTATGGAGTGTAGAAGCAGATAGTGAAAGTGGAGATGAGCACTTTATGTAACGCAGCGATTTGCGATATTGATTCCACCATGCAGTACCACGAACATCAAAAGAAATGGCGGTTGATTTGATAACAATTCCGTCGTTAAGGAAGGGAGTCATTGGACCTCAGTCTTCTCAAGACTGGTGCAATACACGACGTAAGATTCGTTACAATTCCGTCGTGGAGATCACTTCGGCATTGGCATTTTGCTCTCAAGATTGAATAATCGACAGCTGCAAGCAGTTTCTTGTCAATGAGATACGACGAAAGCGAAAGTATATATAGCAATTCCATCGTTGCATGATGAGAGTAGCTCTTGGCCTTTTCGGGAGCAAAGAAAAATGCCGTGTGTTGAAGATCCGAGTAGCTCTCTCGGAACTTCAAGAGGACATGAAAATGCAAAAGATTCTGCTTCCGAAACTATCATCGGCAGAGAACACAGAACAAACACGTCGACAATGAGAGGAGGCGCGGTGTCAGCTCGTCTCCATAATTTTTACATTGAATGTATACGAGCAATCAAAGTAGCATGGCCCGAACTAAACAAACAAAAAGGGATACACCATCGGCCGCTGCCGGCCCAAGCACAAGGAAGAGCCCAAGGAACCTGAGCCCAAGGAACCTGAGCAGAAGGAGACAAGGTGAGAATGAAAATGACACGAGCGAGAATGAATCTGAGTCTGTGGCATCTGAACGAGTATCCGAATCCGAACCCGAGGATGATGGCGCTGGTGACGGGGTGTCGGAAAAGGGAGATCACGATAGCGATGCCGCCTCGAAGACCGTCGATGTCGGGGGTGGAGAAAACGCAATGATCAGAGTCGTAAAATGTCACGTGCATGCTTCGCTGCTCCATCTCTTGCAATACACAACAGTCGATGGCGAAGTCAAGGTACTCGATGTTAACGCCAACACCTTGAAAGTAGAGATCACCAGTGACATCCAAAACACGCTTGCCGGGAATCCAGCAAATGCCCCTCCATCGCAAGCGAAAAAGTTAAACAACAGCGTCATGTCAGCGGTGATCACCAACAAACCAACAGATAACAGTACGAATAATGGCAAAGTTACAGACGTAAGTGTGACACAGATGAAATTTGGAAATTGTCCAGTGTGCAAATTTTAAATTTCGTATTTTCAAACATCTGCTCATACTTCAATATTCCCAATCATCCTCTCTACCCACACACACCCCCATGTCCATCGCCATCTAACATACTCGCAGTCAAATACACAAACATTCCTAGTGAATGCAATTACTGGAAAAAATGATGTGGATGTCGACGAAGGATTGGTATGTACACCGTCCGAACAGACGAAAGACATCAAGAGCTTTGCTTCGTTGGATAAAACTCAGATAGAAATTTTGGGCGAGAATAATCTTTACACCAAAAGGGGGCGGCGTTTTTTCTACAAAAAGTACAATAAATACTTTGGTATCGATATCGAGTGGTGGACGGAGGAGAATGAAAACAACTTGGAGCGTAAACACAAAGATGACGAATTGGGATTCTACTTCTCATTCGTAGAGTTTCAAAGGAAATTCAGCAAACAGTGTAGTCTAATGGCGTCAATGAACGAGGGAAATCATCGCGTACAATGTATTTCGTATACCGCTGCAGGGAGAAAGGTGCATAAATTAGTGCGGCTGGAAGCTAGTCATCCTGATGAAAAAAGTCTATTGAGCAAAGAATATTTAATGAAAGGCGGTGATGGTATCAATGATAACTTCCTCTTCACCGAGGGGAGGACAACAGTAACGGAGGGTATTGGGAGGGTGATGAGAAACGACGATGAACTTATGGTGGATGTTTATTTCTCGATTCCTACGAAAGAAAACAATGCAACGCATCCATTGAGCAACCTTTTGGATCATTGGAAAAAGGAGAGCAGAGATTTCGCTGAGGATAAGAAGAACAGCTCAGATCGGTCGGACTTCAAAGAAGTAGCTGCAAGTTTGAAGCAAGCGTATATGACAACAGGTCAAACGGAATCGAGTGAGCTACTGACGATTGGTAGATCATTCAAATTGACCGTAAATGGGGAGGAGAAGAAAATCTACACAAAACCCAGCGAAGGAGGAGAGGAAGGTGCAGCAAGGTGGGCAAAGACGATATTGAGATTCGTAAATGCTGACACCATCAATACATTGAGAGTCGAAGTGGGTGGAAAATATGAGGGGTATCCACTCCTACCTGAAACGCTTAAGCAACTCCGGTTGGCAGCAAAGACCAAGGTGAAATGGTCAACGGATAACACCCCGGTTGATCACGTCGAAATTAACCTCATGCATCTCGGAACGCAGTGGTTGTATTACTGTATTAAGCATCACGGAGGCGCAGGTGATGATTTCATCCACGAAATTGCCAAAGCCTTCCTAACAGGAAGGAGATACAATCTCAGCATCAAGCGAAAGACTGGCAAGGATTTTCTCGGGAGCTTAGGAGATGATACTTACAAAGGAGTAGCTGCGGCGTTTTACGTTCATTGTATGTATTTAACGGGGGCGATGTTCAATCGAAAAAATGAGGTAGTTTCTAGCATTGGAAACATTGGTATCGCTAGCCTTGTACAAGACAAAAACTGGAACTACATGAGTAAGTCACCGCACTTCATTTTGAAATTTTTGATTTAGTTTTTGTCCAATGGACAAAAAATATATTTAGATCTACTAACACCTCTGTTATGCTCAAATTTACATCATTATAAGGACTGGTACATGGTTATATCATATCACTGACGGATGTACACGATAAGGTTATGAAATATGGTTTGAAACATGCTTCCATCAGATACAACAACAGAAAGTTCGACGAAAATTCGCTTGACGCGGGCTTCATCTACAACATGCTGATGCTTGGAAATTACTATGAATGTCTCACTATTCTAGCGGAGCATGGCTACGCACCCACTCTGAGGAAGGACCTACCAGAAGGGACGCTTCCGGATTCCCCTGAAATAATTGAATACTTCCAAAATCCGTCATTACAAACATTTAAGGCGTTGAGGCTCTACCTAAATGATCGTGTAGATCCCATCTGGAGAAAAGAAATCAACAGGAAGTTTGGGAGTGACAACAAGTGGGACCTCTTCGCATGTACAAAGAAGCAAACCGTTTTCTCCCAGTTGGATGTGACCGAGACGACGCTGGTTCTCCTATTAATTTACACACTTGACAAGATAATGAAGATGCATAAATTGGAGGATCGTTATCCAAACATTGCTAAAGATGGTGTTTCGTGGGAAGAACTGAAAGAATGTGGATTGTGGAATTGGGGCAATATCGTGTTTAACGGGAAGACACCCAAAAAGTGGAAGAGGAATGGATTGACTTACCAGAGAGTGAGTCCTGGTGGAGAAATTGACGTTGACAACTTCTGCGATGTTGATGACCTGAAGACATACATCCATGTTGGAAGCTCTAGTTGTCATACTCTCAGCGGTGTGGCGAGTGCAATGTTCATGCATATCGACCAAGCAAAAGATGCAGGAGCCAAGAAGGATGCAAAGCTTGTATTGGAGCCTGGAACTGGACTAAACGAGACAAGGAAGACTTTGAAAGAGAAAGCAAGGGGGGGTGTCAAAGAGAAGCAAAAGTCGGGGGAATCTAAGCGGAGACGTGGTAAAAGCAGTGATAGCACCAAGAGTGGTAAATCGAAGAAGGCGAGGGGACAACCCGGTGACTCTACAATTACCGGCGGGAGTATAATGACCGGGGTCACGGAAGCGAGTAGAGAGAGAGCGAAAAAGATCATTGAAGATCCCTCAAAGGAGGACCGTCTTCAAGATGTGTTAGCTACAATACTGGATGGAGATTACCCCGATTTGGCAAGACTTCTCACGGATGAAAGTCACGAAGACAATGACGGTGACACGCCAGGTGACAATGATGAAGAGGAAGAGTAAGTCACGATGTGATAAAAAGTAATAGCTTGTGTTGTTTGATAACTAACAGCATACATACTTACTTTTGCAGTTGGAACAATGATGAAACAACAGATGAGATAGAGGGTGAACCTGGCAACAACAAGGCAATGCAAGTTTTTACATTTATGTCAGACCTGAAGGGATATTTGCTACAAGGGAAGCATTGCCTGTGTTGCGGTGACAAGATTATGGCATTCCCTGGATGGACCACCGCGGAAAGTGACGAGAGACTGAACCAAGCGATTGCTGATAATATGGTTAGGCTGTACAGAGCTGACGGTGACAACAGCCTGACACAATTAAAGCATATCATCACGTGGATGAGAGTGAACACGCCGCATTTGTCAATATACATGCAGTTTATAGTATTGCGGGATAACGAGGAAGTTATATGTTCGGGAGACTTAACACATCATGAGGTTGTATTGTTGGATTCTATAAGCAGTGATGAGGTCGATCAATTGACGCTTCACGCGACTAGTGGAGAAGATCAATGGCTGACGATTACTGGGACGAATCATTATCAGAAACAAATACCTGTAATCCAGCAAGTTAGCAAGCAAGTAGGTGGTGGGGTGTTCAAGATTCAAAACTACAACCTCTCACATTACGAAGAAAATGATGTTTGGATGTTACAATAATTAGAACTGATTAACGGTGTTGAATCAATATTGCAATGCTTAATGATATTCCCTAAGTAACAAGAAGTCACCGAGAAGATCAGTGAAGACCTCATAACAAGCATCATGGCGTTGTGCTGCATTGCGTGGAGTGAATCGTCTTCCGCAATCAAGCCAATGTAGCAATCTAAAGAGGAATGGCCGACACCCCAAAGATTCAGATCCAACAAAAGTTCAAGGATATCGAACGGTTTCGAATAACGTGATATCATCAGATCCAATAGACAGATTTGATACTCCAAGAATTGGGAATCATGGACACCGGTGAGCTTTATTACTGATCCAAAACACCATCTTCGAGTTGATACAAAATGTTTGAAAAGATTAACAACATCGCGTAGCAATGAATACCCAACTGAATGGTAACACAGCTCATCGACAACCAGACCGCCATCCACGTCAGAAAAGGGTAGAAGTGGTATAAAGCAATATGTATCAGCGCCATCGCAACCGTAAACAGATCGAAAAGATGACATTGACACGGATTTCCAGCCACTCGTAACGATTGCGTCCCAAAGACGCCAGAATTTTTCATCGAATAGAACATTATCCCGCATATGCCATTGTTTTGAGAGAGAGCACCAAAGTAGAACGCCACCCAATTCAAAAAATGCGTTGAAAGAACTAGATCGCAGGCCAAAATTGAGTGTCATATGATGGGGTGAATCGTAAACAACGACAGGAATATCATAAATTGATAATAGTTTTAACCGTGAACAGAGTTTATCCACCGACACAGGCACCTCGACGCGATCTCGTGCGATGACAGTAGAGTTCCAGACTACCATATAATAAGTCCATTACACAGCTTGACACACTGACAGCAACTCTTATGCTGGAAGTCATGGACCGAGAGCACAAAAAGTTTGTTTCCGTGACCTGTGACAGGCGGGCCAGCGCATGAGAAAGAGAAAAATCGCCAAAAAATGAAAATGCTCCTCCCAAGGCACGCGCCACGTCCCATCCCCATCCCACACGGTGACCTCTCCATACATTTATGCTCCATAGAAGATAACAAGGAAAAAGATGAGTGGCGTCGGAGAAAGTGACGACCTTGCGGTGGGTGAGGTGATGATGGTTCTAGTAGGAGAATTACGTCAACGATACGGCTTGGCAGACAATAGCTTTGGTAATCGAGTAATAAGCAAAATCGTAAGCAAATCCGACAATTCACTGGAGAAAGCTAGAGGCGTGTTACCACAATACATAAAAAAGATGGAGAAGACATATCCAAAAAGAATAGATCAGTTGATAATCCTTACATTTATTGATGACGACGAGATGGATGCAAGTGCAAAATTACCCCAAAAGAATCAGACACATTGGAGGGAGGTGCCACATGTAATTGCATATATGGAGTATACACCATACAGGCCAAGTCTCGAATGACAAAAAAAAAGACGACGACCAATGATAAGCGCGTACTACCGCCGTATGGGTGATCAAGTTATATTGAAATTGTCTAATAATCTACCTTTCTAAATACGACGCACTTCAAGGGACAAAAGAAATGTGTCCTAACAATGTAGTGATTTCATCAAGCAGTATTATGTACGATGACATAAGTGGTGTGATAAACAAATAAGTGCTTAACAGTATGTGCTTGCCACACTAATACATGATAGAGGGTTGTAATGATGTATGTGATGGCTCGGCTTCTTGATTGAGGTTGGGTCCGGTCGGTGTACAATGAGAAGAGAGAAGATCTAGATAATTTCGTGATATCTCTCTGAGACATGTGTCTGAAATAAAAATTGTCCCATGGGCAAAAGATAAATATCAAGCTTTGCAGAGCAACTTTATAGACGGTTTCAGTTTTAGAGATGAGAAAGAAAAGGAATCAGCAGCACTACACAACCAACAGAACAAGGCCCCGAGGGCCTCACTGCAGTACACACACAACATACATACCAGACAGACCTGCAGGGACCCCATTTATATCATTTTCAATCGGATGA